>OGWW01000162.1_pt1 | contig 45910 bp, 27 predicted proteins | sample 1576131 | NCBI WGS metagenome assembly OGWW01 (sample SAMEA3541576, study PRJEB24748) | human gut metagenome | biome: human gut; feature: human-associated habitat; material: faeces | place: China | collected 2012 | reverse complement strand
CTAACTGGGATTTAGTGAATATGTGTTCGTACCTTGCCATCGGTATCCTGAATGAAGACGACGAAATGGTAAATTATATAGTGAACTACTTCTACAATGGAGCAGGCAACGACTACATCGGCAAACTCATTCAAGGCACTTTCACCGATCCGTTGGGAAGTGGAGAAGAAATAGCTCAGAACCAGGAGAGCGGTCGCGACCAGGGACACGCCATGATGTCAATAGCTGTAACAGCTAATCTGTGTCAAATGGCCTACACCCTCTTCCAGTGCAATCCAACAGTGACTCAACTTGATTTCTTTGCCGCAAAGAACAATGCAATAATGAAAATGGGTGAGTATACAGCTCTCTTCAATCTACGCAATGGTTCAGACCAGCTGAACGCTGCCGGTTCCTGGTTGGCAACTAAAGAACAGATGCCGTTCAACCGCTATGAATATTGCATTGATTGCAGTTGCGCCGATAAGAATCACGGTACCATACATACAGCCGTAGCTGATGATAACGGTCGTGGCAACCTCCGCCCGGGATGGGAAATTCTCTACAATCACTACGCTAAGGTGAAGAAGTTGGGCAGTGGCTACAAATACTCTAAGATGGCTGCCGACAAGATGCGCCCCGAAGGTGGCGTGGACGGTGGAAGCCGTTACGGCACGAACAGTGGTGCATTTGACCAATTGGGTTGGGGAACGCTGATGCTGTATCGCGAATAAAAGAAAAGGTTGACAGTTAAACAATACCAATGAGATTCTATAAGAAATAGAGAAGTTATACTTTATTCTCCCGCCTTATAGAATCTCGTTTTGTATATTTTCTATCCAAGTAATACTGAAAGACGACATTTTTTCCTAAATTTGCATACTACAAAGAAAGAAAACGCTTATGTCTTTAGGAAAACACATATTAGCTCTCATGATGCTTTTTATAGGGGCATTCAGTATCTTTGCTTCAAACAATGGCTACATTATCTATTCAATAGGAAACGAAGAAACAAACTGCAAATTTGAAGATAACCGTGTCAACTGCATTTATAAAGATTCGGACGGATTTATCTGGGTAGGTACGGGAGGAAGCGTTGAACGCATAAACGGAAAATATACTTCGGTTTATCACTTCACAGAAAAACAAGCAGGAATAACCCCCTCCCCTTTTCTGGTCAATGCGTTGATAGAAAATCATAAGCATGATTTCTGGGCAGGTACTATCCAAGGGCTCTTTCATATGAATCATGAAAAGCGTACATTAGAGCGAATATTCACCGAAGAAATCAACTTTCCGGTTCAGGTATTAGAAAGGGATCAAGAAAACAGACTTTATATAGGAACAGTCAATGGCCTCTATATTTATGACGGGAAACAACTTCGCCATATCATTGTCGATGAGAAAAATGTCCTTTCTGTCAATAATCGTATTTTAGGTATTGCTGTACACAACCATAATTCAGTCTGGCTATTAACCCCCAACGAAGTAGTCATTTGTGATGCAAAATCCGGAGCACTCAAACGATACAAATGCCCTCTGCTTTCATGCGGACAATTAAAATGTTTTATTAAAGTAGACGATACGTTATATATCGGTACAGAAAAAGGCGGCATTATCACTTTCAATTTGCTTAACCAAAGCTTTGCTCTTTATTGGAATAAAGTAAAAGTCCCAGTTTCAAATCTTACTTATGAAAAAGAAATTTTAGGAGTCGCAACCAGTGGTGAAGGAATATATTTACTATCCCTACCCGGAGGAAAAACCATATATTCCGCCACCTGCGGTACTGAAACCGGACAAGATCTCCTGTCCAATAACATATCTTCCATTTTATTGTCTCAAGGTGATGTCTGGTGTGGAACAGGATACTATCTGGGAATAAATCTACTGAGAAAGAAAAATGAATCCTTCAAACGTTACGATAAAGGGCTTTTCAGTACCAAAGATGTTGCAGTACGCAGCTATCTCCCTACAGAAGGGTATCGTTTTATCGGTACGCGGGAAGGATTCTATTATGTAAACGAAAAGAACGGGAAAGTACAATACATGAATGCCCGGGATGACAAAACCGGAAATTTACGTTCCAACCTGATATTCTCTTTTTATGAATACGAAGGAACTGTATTAATTGGAACCTGTGGAGGTGGTTTATCTGCCTTCATACCCCAAACCGGTACTTTCAAAGAAACGGCCTTAACACGTGCATGTGCATCAAACGATATTTTCATGTTTTTAGAAGATGAAAATAAGAAATTATGGTTAGCAACTTCCGACGGTCTTTATTCCTACGATAAACAAGCCCGAACAGTCAGGGAATACAATGCTTCAAACAGCGGTATGCCGGGAAATATCGTATATGGTATCTACTTAGATTCAGCCGGGCGATTTTGGATAGGTACCGACAAAGGGCTGGCAGTTTTTGACCGCCACACAGGAAAATGCAGCCAGAATCTATTGCCGGAGAGATATGGCAAAGAAGCAATCCGCTATATTTACGAAGGAAGAGACGGGACACTTTTCTTCTGCCAATTAAACTACCGTTTGCTAGTAGCCGATAAATCATTGAATCATTTTCATTATCTCCCATCTATTTGCCCCAACCTCATACAAGACGATCAAGGATTTTATTGGTTAGGACAATGGGATGGACTGTTGCGGATTGATGAGAATCTGAACCGCTACACCTTCTTTCCTTCCATAAATGATATGAATACCAATGCCGGACCACCCATTTTTAAAGATAAAAATGGCATGTTATGGATATGTGGCATGAAAGGATTATTCATGGTAAATCCCCAGACAGACTTCATCCCCTCCCCCGTACAAATCACAGAAATGCAGATAAATGGCAATTTCTACGCTGATGATTATGAATTAAAACCAGATTCTACTATTTATCTAAAGTCAAATGAGAATACCGTTACATTCCGGTTCACCTCTTTAGGGTATGAAAAGCCGGAACTAATAAAGTATGAGTACATGCTTCAAGGTAAAGATTCTGCATGGACAGTATTAACCAATGAAGATAAAGTTTCATATTTTGACCTTCCTACAGGAGAATATGTCTTTCAAATACGTAAATTTCTGAACTCGGATTCTGTAGCCCGGGTTTCATTTGAGATCAAGGCTAACAACTTTTGGATGACTTATGCTAGTATTGTAATAATAGCAATGATAGTGTTGTCTGTATTAATTCTAAGAAAAAGGGAAATAGTGTCTACAAGTACACCTACCAATAATGAATCATTGGAAGATATTCAGCCGGAAGCAAGAAATACTGCTCAACCAACAGAAAGCTATGTAAAATTGAGTGAAAAAGAAGCCAACGAAGTGATTGATGCATTAAAAAAATATATGCAGGAACAACAAGCATACCTGAATGTAGACCTAAAACAATCTGAAGTGGCAGCTGCTATCGGTTATCCCACTTATCTGCTTTCCGCCATATTCACCCATTATCTCAAAATAGGATATTATGACTTCATAAACAGTTACCGCGTTGAACAGTTTAAGCAATCAGTCAGCGAAGGTAAACATAAAAAATATACCTTAGTCACACTAGCTGAAAAATGTGGTTTTAAGTCAAAAGCTTCTTTTTTCCGTGCTTTCAAGAAGTTTACAGGTACCACTCCCAACGAATATATCCAGCAATTCGATAAAGAATAACTCATCCCTCACTTTTCCGGCGGTATCACTCATTTGTGATACCGTTTTATTTTATTGATTATCAGCAATATTACACATAAATAGTATCATTCATAAGTTTGATACACCTTCCATGCTTTTTTCGTTTTTTATCCGTTTACTGTTACCTAATTTTGCATTGAACTTCTTGACAAAGAGAAGCTCGGTAAAAGCAGATTGTAAAACCAAAAATCGAAAGCATGGAAGACTTAAAAACAACAGCCGCCTGCCTCATTACTGATTCTTATAAAGAACACTACTCATCAGTATGCTCTTATATCAATTATAGGATCAATAACCTGGAAACAGCAAAGGACTTATCCCAGGATGTATTTCTGCGTCTTATAGATTACAAACAAATGCTTCGTCCCGATACTGTGAAATTCTTCATATTCACTATCGCCCGTAATTTACTGAATGATTATCTGCGCCGCTATTATAAGAAACAAGAAATCACCTCTTATATATACGATCATGCCATAACTTATACAAACGAAACGGAAAGTCTCATTATAGCAAAAGAAATTTCACTTTTAGAGAAAAATAAATTAGAGATGCTCTCCGACCAACGCAAAAAGGTCTATGCCATGAACCGCTTCGAAGATAAATCCATCTCCGAAATTTCTATTGAACTCAGCATATCTCCCCGCACAGTTGAAAACCATTTGTTTATCAGCCGTAAGGTGGTACGCGATTTCATCAGACAATGTATCTAATTAGATTATTATAAAAACAAACTAAGTTTTAATTTTAAATTTAAGAATTATGAAAAATGATTTCCTAAAGTTCTCATCAAAAAGAGATTGGCTCTCTATGATGATTATCTGCTGTCTGTCTTTCATGTTCAGTTCTTGTGACGACGAGGAAGGACGAATCAAAGTTGATGATTCGGCACCTGCCAAAGCAACGAACGTGACTGCTACACCTGGTCCGGGTGAAGTTATTTTGAGTTGGACGAATCCTGACAATTCCAGTTTCATGTATACTAAAGTGGAATATACGGATGCAAAGGGTGAAAAGCAATATGTATTGATTTCAAAAGAAAAGGCCAATGAGAACCATGTTTCCACAGCTACCATCAAAGGTTTTGCAAATACAGATGCACAAACATTCGCCATTTATACTTGTTCGGTAAGAGGAAATAACGCAGGCGCGGTAGAAATAAGCCAGGCACCAGACTCTCCGGCTTTTCTGGAAGTGGTGAAAACAATCACTCTGGAACCAGTTTTGGGAGGCGTGCTTGTCAATTATGAAAACAAATTTAATAGTGCCGTACTGATAGTATTGGATTACCATAAAGCAGATGACGAGAGTAAATTCGGCTCTATTAAGTTTAAAGCGGAAGCTAATTCCAAAGGCCCTCAGCTCGTGATGCTTATTGATACTAATAATGAGTTCCTTACAGGTGAGTGTGTAGTCAATGTCAGTGCCGGAGATGAATATGACAACCTCTCAGATTCTAAGGCTATGGCAGCTACTCCAGTTCCGGCAGTGAAAATGGACCGCAATAACTGGTCGTTCCCGGGATATAACGCAAATTCCAGTGATGCCACTATCGGCTATAGTTCACAAGAGGCCATAGGTGAAGGCGACAAAGACGGTTTGAAGAATGGTCGTGTAACTTCTATGATAGATAGCAGTTTGAATACTTACTGGCATGCTTCCTGGAAAACTCCTTCAACAAGCTACCCGCATTGGTTCATCCTCGACATGGGTAAGGAAGTTACCATAGCAAGTGTTGAGCTAACACGCCGTCAGGGTGATGCAAGAGGACAGAAAGGACAAAAGATTTATACTTGCACTGAAGCCGGTGCTGCAGATGCAGGTAATCCGGACAGTTGGAGTTGGGTGGATCATGGCTCATTTACTTTCGACCCTAATAAAGACGCTCCGCAATCATATGGATTAGCAACGACTCCGAGAGCCAGATATATCAAAGTTTATTTCGGAACAGAACATAAAGGTACCGGTGGCCAGGCAATGCTATCAGATCTGAATGTGTATGGTGCTGAATAAAAAATCTAATACTATAATTAAAGTAGTTTATATCATGAGAAAAAGAATAATATTCGCAGCAGCTTTATGCTTGGGCACAATGTATCCCGCCTATAATGCAGGTGCTGCAACAGAGGTGACTCAGGAAGTGCAACAAGCCGGAACCATTCGTGGTAAAGTGGTTGATAACAACGGAGAACCGGTTATCGGTGCCAATATCATGGTGAAAGGTACAACCAACGGTGTGATTACAGATATAGATGGCAATTTTGTACTGACCAACGCAAAGGGTACATTGGTCATCTCTTACATCGGCTATAAGACCGTGGAACTTCCCATCGGAAACAAGACCACCTTCAATGTAAAGCTGGTGGAGGATTCCGAATTGTTGAGTGAAGTCGTTGTAACAGGTTACGGTAGTGCCAAAAAGGCTTCATTGACCAGTGCCATTACCCAGGTTAAGGGTGATGACGTATTCAAGAACAGAGGTATTGCCAATACGACCTTAGCTCTGCAAGGTGAGGTTCCGGGATTGGTTGTAACGCGTAGTTCTACCCGCCCGGGTAGCGAAGGAGCAGCGATTAAGATTCGTGGTGATGTCTCCATGAATGGCAATGATCCGTTGATTATTATTGATGGCGTTGCTGGTTCACTGAGCGAGTTGAACTCTATGGATGGTAACGATATTGAAAATATTTCCGTTCTGAAAGATGCTTCAGCCGCTATTTATGGCGCGCGTTCAGCATCGGGTGTCGTCCTGGTGACTACCAAACGCGGTAGGAAAGGCAAAGCTCAAGTATCTTATAGCGGTACAATCAGTCGTACCATTGATGGTATTCAGGCACCTCTTACAAACAATCAGGAGTGGCTGGACATGTTCTTTGAGGCACAATACTATGATACGGCTGCCAGTAATCCGAAGCTGACGGACCCGCGGGAAATTTATCAGAATTTAAATTGGTGGATATTCAATAGTTTCGGAGGACAATCAGTAGCAAAGAATGGCGAGGGTAAATGGGCACCGAACTACAAGGATATTGATCCGGATACCGGTGCTCCTATGATGTATAAAGGTGACAAACTGTTCAATGCTTTGCGGGCAGGAAGATCCATCTTTGCACAGAATGGGAATAAGATTGAAAGTTGGATGCCTTCGAACTATATGTTAGATGCATTTTACGGGCAGGCAACATCACAGAAACACTCAGTCAGTATTTCAGGAGCTGATGAAAAATTTGCATATAGAGCTTCTTTGAGCTACAGTGATGCCAATTCACAATTGAAAGTGGCCGAAGACGGTGAAAAAAAATATGGAGCCCGCTTGAATGCAGACTATCAGCCTATTGATTTCTTGAAGTTCGAAACCGGCATGTCTTATGAGAAAAAGGACAAGAGAACGCCAAGTACAGATGTGGGTGGCGGATATTTTGATCCTTGGTTCTGGGCCCTTTTAAATGAAAACGGTGATGCTTATGATACTTTCAGTGGAAACCGTAATCCATACGGAGGCTTGCTGCAAGGTGGTCAAAACACGACTTCACTTTCTACTTTCCGTGCCACAGGGAAAGTGACGCTCGATTTAAATAAGTGGGTAAAAGGATTCGACCTTTCGGCTACCGGTGCCTATAAGATGGTCCGTGAAGACTATACGGAGCAGGTAAACAAAGTACAATATTATGACTGGGTAGGAACAGAAACCGGAAACAAACAAGGTCCCGGTTCTCTAAAAGAACAAAACAAGAAGTGGGAGAATGTTACTTTAGGAGCATTTGCCAATTATGACCGTACATTTATGAATGTTCACCATGTAAAAGCCATGCTGGGTATGACCGCCGAACAGGAAACTTACAAACAGGTTGGAGCGAAACGCAATATGGGACCTCTTTATCCCGGTTCCGACTTGGTTGATCTGGATGTCTGGATTAGCGGTACTAACAATGAGGCCTATGGCGGACAAAATTCATGGGGCTTTGTATCTTATCTTACCCGGTTAAATTATGACTATGCCGGTAAATATCTGGTAGAATTTTTGGGGCGTCGCGACGGTTCGTCCAAACTGGTGAAAGAACAACGTTGGAAAAACTTCTATTCGGTTTCCGGTGGTTGGATTATCTCTAATGAGGATTTCATGAAGAGATTTACTTGGTTAAGTAATTTGAAGTTGCGCTACAACTATGGTAAGATGGGTAGTGTAAACGGTATCGGTAACTATGAATCCTATGCACTGATTAAAACCGGAGGTACTGTACTGGGAGTCAGTCCTTCTTCCCATGCTTCATTCAAGCTGGATGGTATGCGTTCGGGCGAGCGTAGCTGGGAAACGATTGAGAGTCACAATGCCGGTATAGATATCGCTTTTCTGGACCATAGACTAAACGGCTCATTCGATTACTTTGTGAAGACCAATACAGGTATGTTTATTGGAGTTACCTATCCTTCTATCTTGGGAGCCGGTGCACCGAAAAGTAACGATGGTAAGTTTCGGACGAAAGGTTGGGAAGCAACAGTGAACTGGAGAGATCAAATTGGTGGTGTAAAATACAATTTAGGTTTCTCTCTGGCAGATTACAAATCAAAGGTATTGCAATTTACGGATATGACCAACGTTCCATTTCCGGGAAATTTGGGTCGCGGCGACCGCATTGAAAATTGGAATGGCAACGCTAAGAATTACTATCTGGTAGGCAAATCACTTTCACCGGTCTACGTCTTCCAGACAGACGGTATTTTCCAAACCCAGGAAGAAGTAGATGCATATTATGAAATGTATTATTGGAATGCAGACCACACCGCACCGAAGGCAGGTAACATCATTCCTGCTCCGGCTGACTCAGGTACCGGCCGCCTTCGTCCGGGCGCTCGCAAGGTAGTCGATTTGGATGGAGACGGTGTCATTACCAAGGATGATATCTATTATGCCGGCGACAGAGACCCGCATCTTACGTTCACCATCAAAGCCGGATTGGAATGGAAAGGAATTGATGTCAGTGCCTTCTTCCAAGGAGTGGGAAATCAAGTAGTTTTACGTCAGGGCCAGATACCGTACCTTTGGAGAACAAACTATGTGATGCAAAACAAGACCTATATGGGTAAAACATGGACACCGGAGAATACGGATGCTGAATATACCATTGCTTCACGTGATCAAAATTTCAACGCTTGGAATTATCAATATAAAGACATCAGCTTGCAGAAGAACAGATACATCCGTCTGAAATCGTTGGTAGTAGGTTATACACTTCCAAAACAATGGACGGCAAAGGCCGGACTGAACAAAGTGAGACTCTATTTCTCAGGAGACGATTTGTGGGAATGGACCAAGGTGAAAGACGGATACGATCCTGAGTTTGGCGAAGAAACCAATAACTCTTTCCCATTCAGCCGCTTGCTTTCATTTGGCGTAGACGTAACATTCTAAATTAACCTTTAAATACGAAAGAAATGAAAAGTATAATAAACAGAATATTTATAGCATCGGCATTGACTTTTTCTTTGTCGGCTTGCAGCGACTTCCTCAATAAAGAACCTTTGTCACAAGGCACGGAGGCGATTGTCTTCAAGACTCCCGAGCATTTTGAACAGGCTGCCTATTATTTGTACGATCTGTATGGATGGGATTACAATGCAATGGACCGCAATCTTGATATTTCCGGTCTGGGAAGCAATGGTGGTGGTACTGCTCCCGAAAGTAGTGGCAGCTGGGGTGGTCCTTATGGGCAAATCCGCGATTGCAACATCCTGCTGGAAAAAGCTGAAGAATATGCGGGAGATAAGAATGCAATATCCCATGCTGTAGGAACCGCCCACTTCTTCCGTGCCTGGCAGTACTTCAAACTTTTAAAAACTTACGGCGGAGTACCTATTGCAGACCATTCATTGGACTTGACCGATCCCACATTGCAGGCTCCACGCAACAGTCGCTATGAAGTTGCCAATTTTATTATCAATGACTTAAAGGAAGCGGTAAATCTGCTTACGAAAGAGAAAGATATTCCAGATGCCGATAAAGGAAAGATAAGTAAAGAAGCCGCCCAATCTTTTTTGGCACGAGTAGCTCTGTATGAAGGAACATGGGAAAAATATGTTCCAAGCATAGGGTATGATCTGGATGGTGATGGCACCAATTCGGGAGCCGGTACTGCAAAACCCGAAGGCTACCCTTCGGTAACGGAGCTGTTGACATTAGCGCAAACAATGGCCAAAGACGTCATTACCGAAGCTGAAACCGGAACTTTCAAGCTCTGGAATGAATGCGATTCGTTGAGTTACTACTACCTTTTCAATATTGATGATGCAGAAGGTAATATTCCTAACTTTAAGGGTAAAGGAAAAGCTACCAACAAAGAATTCATTATTTGTAGAAAGTACGATTTCAACATTGCTAAGCCCAATAAGAACATATCGCATACTGTCATTGTCGGTTTGGCAACGTCCATCAGCCAGCAGTTTGGCGAATCCTTCTTATGCCGTAACGGTTTGCCTATCCGCATCAGCTATACCGGCAACATGGCAAACGCGCAAAACAATCCGCAATTTGAAGGTTACGAAACCTTTGTCGGAGAATACCGCAATCGCGATTATCGCTTTGTTAGTTGCACCTATATACCCGACCGCACTTTCTGGAGTAGCCGTGTAGAAGACGGACGTCAATTAACCGCTACCGGAAAGCCTTATCCGGATCCGGTCTTTCCTCAAAGCGATGAAGTTTATAATCCGGGTGATCCTGCTTACAGTAGTTCTTGCGGTATTTTTAAACCGACTCTTCGCAATAACAGTACCGCCAGCGGCTATGGCAGCCGTAAATATTTAATCGAGGGTGCCAACCGTCCGAGTAATACAGAATCTGCCGACTATCCCAATCTCCGTCTGGCCGAAGTACATTGCATCTATGCCGAAGCTACTTGCGAACTGAATGGTGGAAATATCTCCGACGAGGACCTAGATTTCTCTATCAATAAGAATCGCGCCCGCGCCCGTGTAGCACCGCTGACCAATGCTTTGATTGCCAATGTATGGGATGCAGGCTATTGGGATTACGAACAGAACAAGACAGTCTGCAAAAAGATGAATATGTTGGACGAGATCCGCCGCGAACGTGCTTGCGAACTCTTCGGTGAAGGTCATCGTATGGACGACTTGAAGCGTTGGGGTATTGCGCATATCAATCTGGTTGGTCAGAAACTGGGACACTATGTATTAGGCACCGCTTACGAAACAGAAAAGGCTAATAGCGCCCAATATTTCGGCGAGCCCTGCTACTATCCCGAGAAATATCCCTTGAGATATGGTATTTATGAAGGAACCGGTAAAAATGACCCTGATTATGGCCGTTCGATAGCCAATGACCCGACTACTTTAAACTTTATACAGCGTGATTATCTGACCCCTCTTCCTCTGGATCAGATGCGTCTGAATACAAATCTGAAGCAGAATCCGGGGTGGTGATAGTGTGAATTAAACTTGAATAGTATATTTATTAAAAAGAATAACTTTATGAAAAATTTAAAATATATTCTGGCATTAATGCTTATATTGCCGTTTCTGGCATCTTGCGATGATGATGAAGTGGGCGATCCCAACGTTAGTCCTCAGGATTTTGTAACAGTCAGCAACCGTACGGCGCGCGTTTCTTTAGACGATGCATCCGGCATGTATGTATTGGATGAATATGTAAAAGCCGATACGCTTAATTATGAAACCTGCATCTTCATGGTAGACCGCAAGGCAGACCAGGAAAAAGTAAAAGCTTTAGGGAATGTAACGGATGTCGTTTTTGGCGGCACAGGTATGAAAACGGATTATCGTCCCGCAGGTGCAACAACCAATAAGAAATGCTACCTGATACTGCTGAATAATATTGCTACAAAGAAAGATGAATAATTGTTCTTTGCAGAAATATAAAGCGTGGTAGAATTGCAAAGTTTCAAGAGTCCGCAGTTTGTTGCCAAAGCAATGAATTGCGGACTTCTTTTTTTTGAGTAAATATCTTCCATTACTCGTATTATATAAGTCACATATATATAATATCATAAAATGAAATTAAAAAGTATACTATTAATTGTAGGTACAATATTAGGCGTTACTCACAGTGCCAATTCACAGAACCAGTTAGTTACCTACCCTGCACCGGAAGGGGCAGAATTGATGAGCAACTTCACCGTCCAGGTGAGGGAAGCCGGAAAAGATTGGAGACCTGTAGATACTTACATGGTCAAAGTAGATGAAGTGCAGAATACCAAGCATAATGTGAAAAAAGCCTCCATGAGTTATTTCGACTTCTCGGGTGAAGTGGAGGTATCGGTAACCTTCAATCATGGAACTGTCCGGACAGGTCGCGTCCGCCCGCTATCTTACGGAATAACTCCTTGCATAGACGGCAACACCATGACTTTCAAGCTGGACCGTCCGCGCAACTTGTCGGTAGAAGTAAACGAAGATATTTTCCATAATCTTCATCTTTTTGCCAATCCGATAGATGAAAAGAAACCCAAAAAACTGAAGGATAAGAATCTGATTTACTTCGGTCCGGGCATACACACTTTTCCCGGAGACACACTGAATGTTCCGTCCGGAAAGACGGTTTATATAGCGGGAGGAGCTCTCGTAAAAGGATGCATCCAGGTGGTAAATGCTCAGAATGTGAAGATTCTGGGAAGAGGGATCGTTATTCCCGAACGCTGGGCAGGGCTACGTATCATCAATTCCAAAAATGTATTAGTAGAAGGAGTTATCACTACCCAATGCCCCACAGGAGGATCGGACAGCATAGCGATACGCAACGTAAAATCCATCAGCTCTTACGGTTGGGGCGACGGCATGAATGTATTTGCCAGCAACAATGTATTGTTCGACGGCGTATTTTGCCGTAACTCCGACGATTGCACCACCGTCTACGGAACTCGTCTAGGATTTACCGGCGGTTGCAAAAATATCACCATGCAAAACTCTACCCTTTGGGCGGATGTAGCGCACCCCATCTTTATCGGTATTCACGGAGACGTTGAAAACCCTGAGATTCTGGAAAACCTGAATTATATCAATATCGACATTCTGGACCATAAAGAGAAGCAATTGGATTATCAAGGCTGCCTCGCCATCAATGCAGGCGATAATAATCTGATCCGCAATGTGCGTTTCGAGAATATCCGGATAGAAGATTTCAGACAGGGACAATTAGTTAATCTGCGTATCTTCTACAATGAGAAATATTGCAAAGCACCGGGCAGAGGTATTGAGAATGTATTGTTCAAGGACATCTCCTACACGGGAGAGAATGCAGAAGTTTCCATGATTATCGGTTATGACAAAGAACGGAAAGTGAAAAACATTCGTTTTGAAAACTTGCAAATAAACGGTGAAGTGATTTATGATGACATGCCCGATAAACCCAAATGGTATAAGACCGGAGATATGGCACGCATCTTTGTAGGCGAACATACAGAAGAGGTTACATTCAGTAAATAACCGTTTGAAAAAAACAATAAGCTTATCGATACTGTCATCCTAAGCGTAGTCGAAGGATCTCCTCTCCGTGCATTCAGGTGAGTAGATCCTTCACTACGTTTGACATATCTTCCTTATAGAAGATTATTTCCCTCTCCTCTGTCCTCTCTGAGATCTCATGCTCTGATACTTTTTATACTGTTCGTCCGTCAGAATCTTTTTGAGTTTTGCATCTGCCTCATTACGTTTTTTCTCCATTTCTTCGCGTGAAGGTCTTTCGCCCGAAGCATCTCTGTTTGGTCTCATTTCCTCCATTACCGCCTTAAATTCTTTAGCCTGAGTTTCATTCAGTCCCAGATCCGTCACCATCTGTTCGATACGCTTTGACATGTCAGGACGCCCACCTCTGTTATCCTGAGCCATACATACTGCCGAGCCCATAAACAGAACAACGGCCAAACCTAAAATTTGCTTCTTCATAATTCTAATGCATTTAAAAGTGAGTTATATTTTCATTGAATTCACCAAATATGCATCTATGACTCTTTTCACATGAAACAGTTTAATCCCGTCAGCAAGAAAATCGACCAAGAGGACGTTTTTATAGATGAAACGGATAAACAGGAGAACATTTCTTTTAGACTTCCTCACACACCCGCATTTCCATCCCTTTATACACCACCACTATCTTGTGCAACCGGGTATTTCCGATGGCACGCTTCACTGTATCCGTATCAGCATAGCGGTTGGCTTGGATGATGGCTTCTTGGCGTAGTTCCTCCACGCGGCTTTCGGGGTCTTTGTACTTGGCATACTTCAACTCCACAATATAACTGTGCGCCATGTCGGAGTAAATCTCCAGCATCGGGCAAAGGAAAATATCGACATAGCCCGCCTGCGTGTCCTGCTCGGAGACGGGACGGTAGAAACGGTTCTGCGCAGTCATGGCAAGGGTGAAGCCGTGGACAAAGAACTCGCCTTTCTGTCTGTCGCGCTGCGAGGCGTACGTCTTCAGGCAGTCGGCGATGTAGTCGAAGTAGGCTTGCCAGTCTCCCCGATAAGCGAGTCGACTGGAGAGTTCGCTCTTCTCGTAACTGCTGAAGCTCAGGTCTGCATCATTGTAAGTATTCAAGAGATAGGTATAGAGTTGTTCCTGAACCACCAGGTTAGGGATGGTAAGCTTGGTTTTTCCTTCGTGCATGCCACTAATGGTAAGCATACCGAAATAATAGAGCAGGCTCACGAAATTATCGGGATTGGTGATGCCAGTAGCGGGGAAACCAGTCTTCAGTTCGCCAGTGATGAAGCCCTGGCTCACGAGGGTTTGAATGACGGAAGCGTCGTGGGCAAACTCTTTGTCCTTGCGGATGAGCATGCGCAGTTTCTCGTAGTCGATGCGGATGTTCTCTTCCACCATGTTTATCGGTGCTTTGCCACGCGAGATGTAGTTCTTGACAAAGTAAAGCACCATATTGGAGTTGTACATCGTGGTTTCGCCGTAACATTCCTGCGCAAAGCAATAGTTATCGTACCGCGGTTTCATTATCTCTATCAGTTCATCTACGGTGTGCTTAAAGGGGCTGTTGGTGGAATAGTAAGTCAGCATTTCGCGTACTTCCTCTTCCGTAAATCCCATCATCTGGTTGAAGTCCGGTGTGAGGGAGTAGTTGGTGCCTATATTGAAGCCGCTGGTGAGGTCGTCCATCGTCACGGGACTTACTCCTGTGATAAAACAACGCTTGATACTGGAATAGGTTCCCGCCTTCACCTTGTTGAAGAAGGCGCGCAAGTAACCTTCGCCGTGCGTCTCATTGGTGTAACGGTGCAGGCTTTCGGGGTCAGCGAGAATAGCATTGGTGAAGTGGTCGTACTCATCGATAAAGAGATACATCTTCTGTTCGGCACGCTCGCAAGCCTGATAAAGGTAATCTAATTGATCCACGGCTCCGCTCACTGCACACAAGCCCTCCAAAGTGTCTTGCGGCAGAAGGTCGGCATATTTCTTGCAAAAGTTCTCAAAAGTAATGCCGCAGTGCGCATCCAATCCCTTACGGTAATTATTCAATTCGCCGGTGATGCCGGAGAAATTGAGATAAAGTACGAGATAGCTGTTACGGTCCGGCGTGGGATGCTGCCCGATGTAAAGGTCGCCGAACAGTGCGTCGAACTTGTCGCGGGTACGCACGTCGTAATAGTGTTGCAGCAGATTCAGTGTGAGACTCTTGCCGAAACGGCGTGGGCGGATGAAGAAAAAGAAACGGTCCGCCTGCTCTATCATAGGGATGAAACGGGTCTTATCCACATAATAATAATTGTCGAGACGAATGTCTGCGAAGTTCATCATACCGTAAGGGATGCGTTTTCTGTCGGGCACTATGTATTCCAATGGGTCCATCTTTAATCCTCCTGCTATTCTTTATTTTGCTTTATGGCGCACATAACGATGCAAAGATAGCAAAAGTTCTTGTTGAGGTAGAATCGAGAACTAATTTCTTATATAAAACTCCCTTCTTATACACAAAAACAATTATTTTTGCAGATATAACTTTTTCTACTATGACACGAAAGCTTTTCCTCCTCCACCTCCTGTGCTTCTGTTGCCTCCTTTCAGCCCAAGCAACCGGACAGATACCCGATCTCATCATTATCGGAAAAGACACCTTGATGTTGCAAACGTGCCCGATAGAGCACGATTCAATCTTAAGCAAACAGGTGAGTAAGCGTCTCTCCAACGAGAATTCCTGTACAGCCTGCTGGAGAGGATACCAAGCTTTATGGCAAATAGAAGATGATAAATTGATTCTAAAAAGAATAGAAGACAGCAAAAGCCTTTTCGCCCACCCCGACACAGTGCCGGAAGTTACCGTTGATTTAAATGGCATCTTCGATCAGTATCAGGACAAACAAGGCCGAGTGGTAGCCTCTTGGTTCAGTGGAGAGTTGAAGGTTGTGTCCGGTAAGCAGATCTATTATGTCCACATGGGCTTTAATAGGGAATATGAAAACGAAACGGATTATCAGGTGGAGCAAGGCAGAGTCATTTCTAAAACCGATTACCGGAACTCTATACAGAAGGGAACATCAATAAAAGATGCCATGGGTTTCGCTATGACACAATTCAATGGAGATCGTTTTCCGGAATTAGCGAACACCAGGGTCGTACTATCAGGCTGTGTGCTCCCCAAAGCAGACGGCAGCATTGATAGTATAAATATTGAGATATTCCGTCCGGACAGCATTACGGAAGAACGTAAAAATCTCTATACTGAGCAGATATGTACAATTTTGAAGAAAGTCCCTCAATGGGATGTGCTCACTGTACGCAATAAAATTTGGAAAACCGATTGGTGGACTCTGCCCGTATGGAATGGAAAAGGTTGTAAAGCCAATTACCTGGAAGGACAAATAATGGATACTTTATCCTATAACGATACGATTTATGCCTTACGGAACTTCCCACTTCAATACGATATGAACCTTTATGAGAAGGTAAAACCTTATATAAAGAAAGAATGGAGAAGTAACTGTTTCCGGGGTTATACGGGACAATGGAAAATAGAGGACGGCAAACTCTACCTAATAAATCTGCTTCACCCGAAAGACAACTCCCCTCTTCCGCTCGACTCCATCTTCGGATTGACTAACCGACAACCGATAGAAGCCTCATGGTACTCCGGTAAACTTCACCTGATATATGGCGACAGTTTGGGTGACAATTATGAATGGAGGAAAATATACACAAAAGAAGTTCAGTGTGAAGTAAAAGCAGGAAAAATCACTCAACAGAAGATTTATAATAATTTCCTCCATCCGGGAGACTGGGATGCACTGGTTCAATGCGAGCAAGAATTGCAACGGCCAGAGGTTTGGAGTAAGTTTCCGAAATTACAAGATAAATCCGTACGCTGTCGCTATTGGGTAGTCCCACGGCTGGACGGAACAGCAGACTCAATCACATGCAACGTATATGTGAATGGCTGTGACAAAAAAGCAGGCAGTAAACGGTATCATAAAGAAATTACTGATGAGGAACACCCATACGTCAAAATATTCAAGAAAGCATTGCAGGCTATACCCAAATGGGAAGTCCTGTATGTTCATAGTGAAATCCGAAAGTACGAAGGTTGGATAGATGGCAAAGATTGTGAGGAATAAATAACAGGGGGATCTGCTAAGTAAAATATATGACTTTTGATTCAAACAGGGTGGAAATAAACTAAATGCTGATAATTCTTCCTCTGATTTACTTTTATTTTTTAACTATCTTCGCCTTAAAAAAATATCATTATAGCCATATGAAATTCAATCAAGAAAAGTTTTTGCAAGATGCTTTCCGTTTGTTTATGTGTATGAATTATGAGAAAGCAAGTTTCACAAAGTTAGCCCAAGTAACGGGAATGACGGGGGCAGGTATGTCTTACTATTATCCGAATAAAGAAGCTATATTCAAGGCAGTTGTGGATAAGTTCGTATTACAAACACATAGTCCCGAAAATAAATTTAAAGTAACTGCAACCACACTGAAAGACTTTATAGTACAATATGTAGAAGGCATAGAGCAAACCATGAAAAAGCTAAGAGTATTTTGTGATGATAATCTGACTTTGCAGGAGTGCTCACGCAACAACTATCATTTCTTGATACAGGCAAGCCGATATTATCCGGGATTTGATACAAAAATCAATGAAATGTTTAAAAAGGAATATGATTTATGGCGGCAGATTATTGCAAATGCTAAAGAAACAGGAGAGATATATTGGGGGGTGGATGTTGAAAAGACTGCATCCATATTCCGGCAGATATATTGGGGATTGGCTTTTGAAATGTCTTTTACGGTGGGACTTGATACTCAAAAATTGTTAGAGAACTTGCAATACACATACAGCCTGCTTGTTCGATGAAATTTCTCTTATTTAATATCTACATTGAATAACCTTTTGATTTATACTTAGTACATGAGAAAAAAAATCTTTTCTAATGGTCATTAGAAAAGGTTTTTTCATATATTTGCAACGCTATCAGACATTCAACCATTAGCTATTTTATAGAATGATTGCTAACGCGTATTCATATCTGAAAGGAATCTATCATATTAACTAAATAAATAATATTATGAAACTAAGGACGCTGTTTAAAGTTGTACTGTTTTTTTCTTTCTGTATGGTTTGCATGGCTTCATGCCTAAATGACGATGAAACCAAGGATAAGATTGAAAACATAAAAATGTATGTTTCTGCGGAAACAGGCGAGTATTTTCCTGTTTATGATCTCAATATTAAAAAAGAAGGAATGAAGGTTAGAGAAAAGGAAAATATGGACTGGGACGTTATTTCTTTTAGCGAAATAGATGGATTTGAATATGAAAAAGGATATGAATATGTGCTTGAAGTAAAAAAAATAATACTGGCTAATCCGCCAATGGACAGCAGTAATCTTAAATACGAATTAATAAAAGTCGTTTCAAAGGATAGACCGGCACGTTAACAACAATAAGATTACAACCATGAAAAGAATATATCATCTTTTTTTAGTATTGTTCATCCTTTGTTGCACACAGATTTTGTTTGCTCAAAATAACATAGACAGCCTGTTTGTATCTGCAGGCAAACGCCTGTCATGTTATCCTTCCGAACTGGTGTACCTACAAACTAATAAAGGTATTTATGAGAGGGGGGAGGATTTATGGTTCAAAAGTTACGAGTTAGATGCACAATCTCTCGAACTTTCAGATTGGAGCAGAACGCTTTATCTGCAAATGGTGGATAATAAAGATAGCGTAGTCTGGCGAGAGAAATATCCTATTGAAAGCGGGAAAGCGAACGGTCATGTGTATGTGGATGAAAAATTGTCGGAAGGTGATTATTTATTGGAAGGTTATACCAAATATTCGTTCTGTAACGATACAACCGGAATGCTGTCCGGGCGCAAAATAAGGGTGGTGAAAAATATCGCACAAAATGATCAAAGGACAAAAAAAGGGAAAGATAGCGATTTACGGTTTGATCTTTTCCCTGAAGGTGGAAACTTAGTTTCTGGCATATCTTCCCGATTAGCATTCAAAGCCACAGATGGTAAAGGTCTTCCGGTGAATGTGGAAGGAACATTGTATATAGATGATAATCCGGCTATAACATTTAAAAGCAGGCATGATGGGATGGGTGTCTTTTCCTTGACTCCTTCTGTCGGGAAAAAGTACCAAATAAAACTGAAAGATGGAAAGAGTTACTCTTTACCTGCAATTTATTCGCAAGGAATATCATTCCAGTTACTGAAGCAAGATAGGGAATGGATGGAGTTTGTGATCTCCCAAACAGAAGGGTTGCCAGAACAGAACGTTTATCTGTTGGGGCAAATACGGGGAATAATCTGCTGTGTGGCAAAAGGGAGGTTGAAGAATAATCTGAAAATAAAGATTCCTGCAATGGAATTTCCATCTCAGGGGATAGTAGAATTTACATTGTTTAATAGTGCGATGCAGCCCTTAGCAGAACGTTTGGTATATGTCCACCCGGAAAAGAGACTGAATATCAGTATTGAGTCGGATAAGAACAGTTATGTACTCCGTGAAAAGGCTACGTTGAAAATAAAGGTGACGGATAATGATGGCAAACCAATACAGACTAATTTGAGTATTAGTGTATTCGATAAAATATATATAAATCCGGCTGATCCTACAAATATTCTTACGCATTGTTATCTCACCTCCCAGATACGAGGGATTATCTATAATCCGGCTTATTATTTCGATGAAGAAAATAAAGACCGAATGGAAGCAATGGATTTGCTGTTGTTGACACAAGGTTGGCGACGGTATGTGTGGAGTTCCGATCGCTCACCATATCATGGTGAGATATTCCTGTCGGATGAAATATCGGGTATTCAAACGGTGAGAAGTAAGAAGAAAAGTAAGGAAACACAAAGTATGGAGCAATTGATTCAGGTATCGGGTGCAAAAGGAAATTCAGCGTTTGTCTGGGCTGATTCGACAGGAAACTTCACAGTCGGTACGGATATGATGAAAGAGGTTCGAGGGGGATATGTGTATCTGAAACCGATGTTATCAAAAGAGTTTAAACCGAAACTGGAAATAACTGATTATTTTTCCTTGATTGACAGCCTAAGGAAAAATAAGTCGTCTTATTATCCAATAATGAATTTGTCTAAAACAATCGGGGGACAAGTGGTTGATATGCCGGTGGTGAGTAATGACAGTACAATCCTACTGGATGAAGTAGTCGTTACCCGAAAGGCTCGCAAACCATTCCGGGATAAGTTCATGGGACGACTGGATAGTTTGGCGCAAGCAAATTTAGGAAATGCTTATGTCTGCGGTTGTGGTTATTTGCAGAACTATAAACCGGGATATGATGCCCATCCTTATTGGAAGCCGTGCGGCATTTCCTCTGACAAAAGAAGCAAGCCGATTGAAGGGAAAAAATATTATATAGTTAAATTTAGGCATTTAGGTGGTAATTCTTTTTCTGTTGAAGATGAACAATTAGTTACTTATCATGGTGAAACCTATTCGGAAGAAGAACTACTGCACATGAATAACCTCTACCGCACCAAAGGTTACTATGCTGCCCGTGAATTCTACCAGCCGGATAAGGTGGATATGCAGCTATCTACACCAGATGCCCGAAATACTCTTCTGTGGCAACCTTCTATTAATACCGATGAGAAAGGCGAAGCGACAGTTTCGTTTTATTGTTCAGATATTAATACCGAGTTCATAAGTGTAGTGGAAGGAACGGATGGGACGGGATTGCTTGGAACAGGAAAGTGTGAGTTTAGGGTGATTAGGAATATAAACCTACAAAAATGAACCTGTTTAGAGCTGTCCCTATACTAAATTCTATTATGAAAGTTTTTCGATAGTTGTCAGCACTCCAGCACTAAGACCGCTAATGTGCAATAAAACAAACGGTTGCCTTGTGATGACAATCGTTGTGACCAGTGCTGACAAGCCATTTGTCAGCACTGTTTTTTTCGATATACTTACTCATTTTTAAATTTAATATCCTGTGTTTCAGCACGTACATACACTTTATGCGATCCACTCCCAATTGTATTCAAATAACCCTTTTTTACGAGTAAATTGAGGTCATTCAGTGCTTTATTCTTCAAAAGTCCCGTAACACTGCTGTAATCTTTGCGAGTGATGAATGGATGCGTCTCCAAAAACACCAGTAGACGACGGTAACGTTCGGCACCGCTAAGTTCCGCACTTTTACGGAAACCATACTTGGCACGCTCCACAAAACCGGCACACCGTTTGCGGAAATCGGGCGATACACGGAAGTGTACTTTACTGAAAAAGATAGTCTGCGCATGGATTTCTTTCGGGTCCATCGCCGGACGGCCTTGTAGACCTGCCGAAAAATATCCCATGTCGCCCAACTGAACGTGGTGTCCTTCGGATAAATAATACGAAACCCGTTCTTCTATCGCCGCCAACAAACCATTAATATCGCCGGGGCTAAAACTGGACATTCGGGAAATATCACGGACCAGGTGTTCCGTGTCAATCGTACCCTTGTTCACGATGCGGGGATACAGGGGTTGTGGTTCGCCGTCACCCTTCGGGTTCGGTCGTCTTTGGAAGTCATACTCTGCTGCCATTGTTGTTTTGTTATTTAAAGGGTTAATACTGTTCGTCCCAAGTGATTGAAAGCGGCAACAAGGCAGAGAAATGTGCATATAGTCTGTCGCTTTTGTGCTTTTGGCTTAGGATAAATGTTCTTATGCTTAGTCCCAAACTTCGCCCCACAATTGCGGACTGTCCGGTGGCCAGTTGCGGGCCGTTCAGTTTCCATATCGGAACCGTCGGGCCCGCAATTGCGGGACGAAGTTTTAGATAAAGCAAAGATACAAAATCAATAGGGGAAAAGCAAGTTTCATCTTCACTATTCGTTAATTTTTCTCACAGACTTAAGACGATACCCTTGAAGGATTAATAGAACAATAAAAGCCGTTTATAATTTGTTTTAAGCGCATATTATGCGTACCTTGCGGTCGCTAAGGAATACCCCTTATTGCTCAATTATTTCAAACGACATATACTCATGAAAATTACTCTGATAAGAGGAGACCGGGAGAGTGGAAAAGAAGCCCTCAGCACTTGCGAAGCAGACGCATGGATGGACCGGATAAAAACAGAAACCAAAGAGGAACACGTCACAAGATTGCGCACCATGCTTCTCTACACAACCCCCGACAGCGAAGGACATTACGAGCACATCGACAAGCTGCCGCGCGTTTATCCCTCCGTGGAATACGGAAGAACCAGAGACAGCGGACGAAAATTGAAACATTACAATGGTGTGGTGATGTTGGAAGTAAACAATCTGGCTGGATTGTCGGAAGTAGAACTGGTGAAAAGACAGGCGGCTTTGCTGCCTCAAACCTGGGCGGTTTTTGCCGGAAGCAGCGGACAAAGCGTAAAAATCTGGATAAAGTTCGCCCTGCCGGACGGGAAATTGCCGGTGAAAGAGGAAAATATAGAAGCTTTCCATGCACATGCCTATCGCATGGCCGTGCAATGTTACCAGCCTATATTGCCGTTTCCCATCACACTAAGAGAGTCTTCTCCTACACAAAGTTGTCGCATGACGTTGGATGCATATCCTTATTTCAATCCGCAAGCCATACCCTTCTGCCTGGAACAGCCCTTCGGCATGCCCGGTGAAGAAACTTTCCATCAGCGCCAACTGACGGAAAAGAACCCGTTGCTAAGACTGAAACCGGGTTACGAAACCTCGCAGACCTGCACGTTATTATTTGAGACAGCCCTCGGCAAAGCAATGGACGAAATGGATGAGTGGAAACGGGGCAACGACTTGCAGCAACTGCTAGCGTGTCTGGCAGAGCACTGTTTCAAGGCAGGAATACCGGAGGAAGAAACCGTACGCCAAGTGATGATACATTATTTCAAGCAAGCGGATGAACAAACCGTACGGTCAACCATCCGCAACCTCTACCGGGAATGTAAAGGATTTGGCAAAAGAAAATCGCTGACACCGGAACAAGATACCGCTTTCCGACTAAATGAATTTATGGAACGCAGGTACGAATTCCGTTTCAATGCTTTGACGAGCGACCTGGAATACCGGCAACGGGACTCCATTCATTTTTATTTCCAGCCCGTTGACCAGCGTGTAAAAAACAGCGTGGCAATGGATGCCCTGCAAGAAGGTATCCGTGTGTGGGACAGGGATGTAAACAGGTATTTATCCTCTAATCGAGTGCCGCTTTATAATCCGGTGGAAGACTACCTCTGCAATCTGGGCCGCTGGGACGGAAAAGACCGCATCCGCGCATTGGCCGACCTTGTACCTTGTAACAACCCTCATTGGCGAGAACTCTTCTACCGCTGGTTCCTGAACATGGTGGCGCATTGGAGGGGACTTGATAAGTTGCATTCAAACAGTACATCTCCCCTATTGGTGGGTGCACAAGGTTTTCGAAAATCCACCTATTGCCGCATCATTCTTCCACCTGAACTCCGTTTCGGCTATACCGACAGCCTGGACTTCAAGAGCAAACGGGATGCGGAACTGTATCTGGGACGCTTCATGCTGATCAACATCGATGAATTCGACCAGGTCAGCATCAATCAACAAGGCTTTCTGAAGCATTTACTACAAAAGCCCGTAGCCAACCTGCGCAAACCGTACGGCAGCAGCATACAGGAAATGCGGCGCTATGCCTCGTTCATCGGTACAAGCAATCAAAAAGACTTACTGACCGACCCGAGCGGCAGTCGCCGTTTCATTTGCATAGAAGTAACGGCACCGATTGATACGAATGTGACCATCAACTACCGTCAACTCTATGCACAGGCTATGGAAGCTATCGTAAAAGGCGAACGTTACTGGTTTGATGATACCGATGAAGCTATTTTGCGCGAAACGAACCGGGAATTCGAGCAAATGAGCCCGGTTGAGCAGTTATTCCATTGTTATTTTCGTTCACCGGAAGAGGGAGAAGAAGGCGAATACTTGTCTCCCATGCAAATACTGGAACATCTACGGAGTAAGAATAAAGATATCAAGCTGACTGCAAGCAATGTAAATCACTTCGGAAGGATATTGCGGAAGAATAATCTGGAATATAAACGAACTTGCAAAGGTATTGTATACTGGGTAGAAAAGTTATAATAATTTATTTTTCAGTGTGACGACAAACGGTTTGTCATCACTTATCACAACGGTTGCTGTCACCAGGCAACCGTTTGTATTTCAATAGATTCAATGGAGTTGTGCTGAAGTGCTGACAAACTATGCAAACTTATTATTGAAAAAGGTTTCCAGTTGTCCGGCATAGTAAAATGGCATATTATATAATGTGTATTGTTTGCCGGAAGGCAAACGTATCAAATCGGAAGTCAAGGGTCCGTTCCATAGACGCAAAGCAATATCCTCTTGGGACTCATCCATATACTGATGCAAAGAACGCAGCTTAGAATTATCCCCCGTCTTCACCTCAACAGGTATCAAATGTGATTTATATTTATATACAAAGTCCACCTCCGCTTGTGAATTACGGGCATCGCGAACCCAAAACATGCGTTTGACTCCAAAGGCAAAAGAAGCCCCCAACAATTCCTGTCCTACTACCTGTTCAGCAATATGTCTATTCCATAATTCATCTGTATCAGAAGTGAACAACAAACTCTCCTGCATTCCAGCCACATAATTAACCAATCCAGTGTCCAACCACAACAATTTCGGACTTCTTTTCAAATCCGGAAGAATAGGAAATGAAGTGGAAATCAATGGATAGACCAGTTCCAACAAAAGAGTTTTCTCCAAAGTTCTGAACGCATTACCCATTTCTGCCGACTTATAGGAAGAACTACAGAATTTGGAGAACTGGAAGCGTTGCCCGGCCAATCCCCAGCCATAATTCAAAATATAGCGAAGGATATCTTGCTCTTTAGGACGTTGTGCATACTTTTCAATATCATCTTTGTAGCCGGACAATAAAGAATTAAATATCTCATTCAAACTCACCCAGTCTTTCCGTTTGGCATAATTCGCCACAGCTTCAGGAAGCCCTCCCACAATCATATACTTTTTAAATAAATCCATCACATAACTATGTACTGACTGCGGCACTTCCAACTGTTCTATTTGCTCCACCAGAATATTCTCTCCCAATGCTCCCAGAAATTCAGTAAACGTACATGGATGTAACGCCATATATTCTACACGACCTACCGGAAAAGAAATATGGTTACCTACGAGACTTTCCAACAATGATCCGGCAGCTATCACATAAAGATCAGGACGTTTCTCATAAAAGTAACGAAGAACCTTTACCGCATCCGGAACATTCTGTATTTCATCTATGAAAATCAGGGTCCGCTGATTCTCCATCTTAATACCAGCTTTAGCATAAATACCCGCCAGTAAATCTTCAAAGGAAACGTCCATAGTAAACAGGTCGGCATTTACCTTCTCTTCCAGATTCAAATTGATGAATACATCAAACTCTTCTGCAAATATCTTGACCAATGTAGTCTTTCCCACTTGTCTTGCCCCTCTAAGCACCAGAGGCTTACGTCCTTCTTTTTCTGCCCATTGACGAAGGGCTTTAAGTGCTAATCTCTGAAACATATATAAATTATTAATAATCAGCAAAAAGATAAGATATAAATACTAAAACCAAAGCAAAAAGATGCATTTTTCAGACTAAAACCAAAGCAAAAATCTTATTTTCCTGTACTAAAACCAAAGCAAGACTTATCAAATTGCAGCAGCTCTATAAAGTATCTTTATAGGTGTGCAGCATCACTTTTTGCACAATTCACTTCATAAATCCAGATTTATTTACTTTGCTACTTCGTAATTTCTTCGCGCACCAATCTTCCTTCTTTCCATTCCTGCACTTTCACCCCAAGCTTATTTCCTTCACCTTCCATTCCGAAGAAATGCAAGCAATGCTCACGACCGTCTTTCAACTTTACAATAAGTTCATCGGCTGAAGGAGCTGTAACGGACTGAACCAGACTTTCCTTTTCATAAGGTTCTATCACCGTCAGGAAACGGGCTTGCGAGGCGTCTGTACGGACACCGAAAGTGATGCGCCGTTCAGCCTCATCACCCAACGGATAATCTCCACCGATAACAGCTTTCAGGCGTGTTGCTTGAAGGTTGCTCAAATCAAAAGTATATTCCGCAGGAGTTTCAGCACCTGCATTCACCGGTTCGGCGGGTAATCCCCATGCATAATTCTCTCCACTGATATTGATACGTCCGTCAGCATAGTCCTTTGTCAAGCCGAACGGGTTATCCTGCACATTGTTTTTAATGGACGGGAGGTCGGCAAGGCAGATAGTTTTTCCGTCTTTGGTTTCCAGTACGGCTTCGCCCCAGAACAAAGTTCCGGCTCTATTCTTATTGGGAGTGGCAGAAGACAGAGTGAGTTTTTTCACTCCGGTAACATCCACATCCACTCTGCCCTCGCCCAGAATCCAGGCGCCGAATTTACCTTCGGCAAGCGTCTTGCCATCTCCCCGGACGGCATATTGCAATGGACGTTGTGTTCCGTGATCTTCGGGAGCACGCCCGGTGAAAGCTGTGCGTTGGTTATTGGGCCAGGCATTGTAAATGTCTATATAAAGATTTCCCGGTTCACCGGATATGCGCGTTCCACGATTATCGGCATCCGGACCGAACTTCGTCAGGAAGCTGGCTTTCAGGGTTCCTGTTACGGAATAGTGGTTGACATCCGTCACCAAAGGGGCGGCACTTAAAGGGTCGGTACCGAGCTGTGCCGTATGAGAAGTATGCTCTTTATGATCCGCAGCGAGTCCCAGCAAGCCCTTCACCTGGAACAGCAGGTCGAAACGGTGCTGCTTATTCTCCGTACTCTTGTCATAATCAGCAAGAACAACATAATCATCGGTAACCACCATTAACCGGCGCTGGAAAATCGGTTCGGTAAATCCGGTCAGCACACCGAAATCCGGATATTTATCAGGGATAGGGAAATAACGGGCTTCCCATTCCGTCTTTTCTTTAAAATCTCTCGGACCTTTCATACTATGGCGGAGTCCGCCGTATGCCGGATAACTCCATGCAGCAGTGCCTTCTACACAACCTGCCTGAAACAAATCGCCCGTATGGAACAAGGTACGTTCGCTGTCATCGGCTTCCTGCTGTTTCAGGTCGACAGTAACCATATTCTTTGACAGGCTGGTCTGCACATAAAAGTTATACATGTAGGGAGCATAGCTGTACCAGACCATTTCGGGGTTGTAGAAACTACGTCCGTAGCGCATCAATGACAGTAATCCGGTCCGGTCGAAATGCCCGTGATAACCTCCGTGGGTTCCATACTTCAATACAGCCTGAATCTTCTCGCGGGCATCCTTTTGAGTGGAACGCAACATCAATGCTCCGGCATTGTCGGCATAAGCGCCACGCACTTCGGCAGGTTCTGCATCCGGCAGTTCCGGTACGCCGTAAATCAAATCGTTCCTTTTAGGCGTCATACGTATGAATGCCGCATAGCGCGGATCACGGAAAGCGTAATAGGCCATTTCGAAGCTGTCTCCGCCCACTTCACGTTCCGTAGCATCGTTGATGCCGAATACCCAACCGCGATAATCAAGGAAGGGAAGCAAGGCATCGGACATCATCTTGATAGTGACGTATGGCTGATGAATAGGACCACGGATACGGAAACTATGACCGTGATGCAGATTCCGGCGGTCTGCGTCTTCATTGGCGCCTACCTTGTCATATTCAGGGGTAAGATTATAATCTACCGGGAATTTCTCCGTCAGCAGGGAATAGCCGAAAGGATTCAAAGCCAGTCCTATCTGTACATATTCACTTGCCACCCACAGGTTGTAGCTGACGGTGCACTCGTACCACCATCCATCGGGCATCGTGTAGGTGCGGAATTTATCCATCAGACAGGAAGGAGCATAAAGCACCTCATCCACAAGCTGGAAGTCCTGAATGGCGAGGGCGCAGAAGAAAACACCTGTCAATTGGGATACGGCCCAGTTAGCGCCCCCGGTACTTTTATAACGGAGAAACAAGTCTATATAGAGCCGGAACGTATATTCAATTTGTGCACATTCCGCATCAGTCAGTATCCCGGCATCCTGAATTAAATCGTATGCCTGCGCCAGATGCTGGAAAAAGTGTCCTTCCTGGACGGACGACTGGTGGGAAGCTTTCCGGGTGAGCGGAAAACCGTTCTGATAATCACTTATCATTAACAAGAATTGCTTCACTTTGCGGGCATATTCCGGACTACGGGTCAGTTGCCAGGCTATGGCGTTATTCATCAAACCATGTTCGTGGGTGGTGGCACAAAGATAGGGAATACCGTCTCCATTAGCCACATAAGGAGGACGCAGGGGCACAATCCACGCCTTGGCATCCTGTATATAACGCTCTTTGCGGTCTTTCGCCCAGTCATAAGTCCCGGCTTTCCTTCGCACTTCATCCCATCCTTCTGCTGTATGGATAGTAAACGGATGCGGCATACTGCGCAGAGTGGTAAACGTTAATGTCCGGACTGCGGAAGGATTGGCTGACGGAAGAATTTGCAGAGTTTGTTTTTCCCTCCCTCCGGCAGGGATACCCGGTGGAACTATCACGTGTACATTCACTTTCCGGGTTTCACCGGAGGCTAATTCCAACTGTGTTGGCTCAACGATTACAGGAAAAGCCTCCCAACCATATTTCTGAATAGAGAAGTAGACAGATTGCGATGTCGGTTCGCAATTGGTGACGGTCACCGGATAAACAATCGTATCGCCAGGCTCACCGGGTCTTGAATAACAGTCGGCTGTTGTTTTCACTGAATTTCCTTCCAGCAAGCGGGTGGAAAGTAGTTTAACCTTACCGCCTCTTTCACCGGACAGATGGAAAGCGATGGACTTTATACGCCGGATAGTGGTCTGCGATGCTTTGGGAGTATCAAAAACGGAGAAAGGAATAAGTAGCCTGCACTCTCCGTTCTTCTGCCTTTGCAGAATGAAACGGGCACGTCGGGTATCGTATATATTTTCCTTGTTCAAGTCCGTTCCTACTTTCAGATTCTTGGCGGAAGCAAAAACTTCCACAGGAATATTGTCCGCGCCGATCATTTTCAGATTAACTTCCAGAGCGTAATAAGACATCAAGTCGATGACGGACTGATTGACATAAGGGTGTTGAGGACCGTCCGGTTCCGTATAGATAAAAGTACTATCAGAAGGACACGTCCAGTCTTTAGCCAAGCCCTGCCAGTTCTTTCTGTCGGTAAAGATTCCAGTCTCCAACTTTTGACGGACTATGGAAACATCATAAATCTTGCCCACGGACGCCGTCTCGTCATATGCATCAAAACGAACAAGTGCGGAAGACTTGCCTTGCAAGGCAGAATCCGGAATGGGATATACTACCTCAAACAGTCCATGGCGGTTTCGATTTAATCCCTCCGTATAAAGAAGGATGCCGTTTACGGAAATATTGAATAAGAACTTCTTCCCTTTTTCGGGTTTGTCCTCACCGGAATATTGAACCACCAATAATTGCGGATCTGTGCCCGAAGTTTTCAACTGAAAGGTATTTTGGGCAGATACACATAAAGTAATAAAGCTACACACCAATGATAATAATATCTTTTTCATCATGAAATATCTATTGATTATTTCAATAAACTACGAATGAAAGCGATTTGTCACTCATTCGATTTGCTATCAAAGATACACTTTCTGCCAGAAAAACAAATGATACACATATTATTTCAATTTGTAGTAAGTGCAATTCATTCTCATTCGTATTAACAAGAAGAAAGAAACCGGAAAACAGATAATAACTTTAAATATTATTTTAGTACAGATGTATATCATGAAACAACTCTTATTACTTATTTTGCTTGCCTTAACGGCAATGCCGACAGACGCACAGGAATATCCGAAAGTGATTTTGCCGGGTGATTATCCCGACCCTTCCATCATGCGCGAGGGGGAAGATTATTACATGACTCACTCCCCTTTCTTCTATACACCGGGATTTTTGATCTGGCATTCAAAAGACCTGGTGAATTGGGAACCGGTTTGCCGTGCATGTCCCGAATACGAAGGTTCGGCCATGGCACCCGATTTGCTGAAGTATAAAGATAAGTATTATATATACTACCCTACTTCCAAAGGTGAAAATTACGTTATTTATGCCGACAACATCCGCGGTCCGTGGAGTAAGCCTGTAAAGTTGGGTGTCAAGGGAATCGACCCGGGACATGTGGTAGGTGAAGACGGACGCCGTTATCTTTTTACCAATAATGGCTGGGTGGCGCCACTGAGCGATGACGGGCTGAAAATAACGGGTGAAAACAAGAAGGTTTACGACGGATGGATATATCCCAAAAACTGGGAAACAGAAGGAGATGATATGTATCTGGAATCTCCCAAACTTCTATTCAAGGATGGCTATTATTATATGGCTTCCGCCGAAGGAGGTACAGCCGGACCTGCCACCAGTCACATGTGCGTAATGGCGCGTTCCAGAAGTATCTTCGGCCCTTGGGAGAACTCTCCTTACAATCCGGTGGTACATACGTACAGTGCCACCGACAACTGGTGGTCGAAAGGTCATGGCACACTGATAGATGACATCAACGGTAATTGGTGGATGGTGTATCATGCTTATGCGAAAGGCTATCACACACTGGGACGGCAAACTTTGATTGAGCCTATGGAATATAGTTCGGATGGATGGTTCCGCCCCACCAGGACTGTTACATCCCTACCTGCCAATCCGGACATCAAACACGGATTAAATCTGAATGATGATTTTATGGAAACATATTTAGGCATGCAGTGGACTTTCTGGAAAGAGTATGCTCCCGGTCAGCTCTCTTTCAAGAATAACACACTCCGGATGAACGCTAAGGGCAGTTCTCCGGCTGACGGGCGTTTGTTGCTCATTACACCCGAAGATAAATGCTATGAAACCCAGGTCAACGTACAGGTTGGCAAAGGCAATAAAGCCGGATTAGTGCTTTTCTACAATGAAAAGGCTTTTGCAGGCGTGGTATCTGACGGAAAAAACTTCACAGTATATAAAAACGCTGAACAGACAGAAACCATTCCCAATAAGATAGGACGAAACTTTAAGGTAAAATTGAAGAACCAAGGAAATAAAGTGAAAATGATGGTCAGCAAAGACGGCAATGCTTGGACTGTATTGGCAGAAGATGTAGACGTCTCGTATATGCATCATAATAACTACAAAGGGTTCTTTGCTTTGCGTGTCGGTTTACTTTCCTGCGGAAAAGGAGATGCCGGGTTCAGCCAATTCCGTTACCGGAATGCTGTTCCGCAGGAGAAAAACATGAGTGCGTATCTGATGGTTTTCCATAAAGATGAAACTCACGGCCTGTACATGGCTGTCAGTCACGACGGATATACTTTTACAGCCTTGAACGACGGCGAACCGGTGATTGCCGGAGATACGATTGCTTATCAACGAGGAATACGCGACCCGCATATTTATCGCGGACCGGACGGAGCTTTCTATCTTGCAATGACAGATTTACACGTCTTTGCACAAAGAGACGGCTACCGGACCACCCAATGGGAACGGGACAGCAAATATGGTTGGGGAAATAACCGCGGACTGGTACTAATGAAATCCTGGGATCTGATAAACTGGAAACGCACAAACATCCGTTTCGATAAGATGTCGGCAGGCATGAGTGAAATAGGTTGTGCCTGGGCACCCGAAGTGACTTACGATGCACAAAAAGGCAAACTGATGATTTACTTCACCATGCGTTTCCGTAATGAGGCAAACAAACTATACTATGTTTATGTGAATGACGAATTCGATACCATCGAAACACTGCCCCAGATTCTATTCGAATATCCAAACGAAAAGACTTCGGCCATTGACGGAGACATAACAAAAGCAGGTGACAAATATCATCTGTTCTATGTTGCCCATGATGGTCCGGCGGGTATCAAACATGCTGTTTCGGACAGGGCGAACGGAAATTATGAGTTCGACCCGCGATGGTATGATTTTGAGCCCAAAGCATGTGAAGCCCCCAACGTATGGAAACGTATCGGTGAAGACAAATGGGTATTGATGTATGACGTATATAGTGTTACTCCACATAATTTCGCTTTCATTGAAACGCCCGATTTCGTAAACTTTAAAAACCTGGGACGCTTTAACGAAGGAGTGATGAAAACCACCAACTTTACAGCTCCCAAGCATGGAGCAGTCATCCACCTGACAATGGAAGAAGCAGAAAGGTTGGAAAGCTACTGGCAGAAGAATAAAAGAAAGTATGTATCTACGGCTTCTATCCGAAAGAATCCGATACTCCCGGGATTCTACGCCGATCCGGAAGTGATGTATTCTGAAAAAACAGGAAGGTATTATATTTATCCTACAACTGACGGAATACCGAACTGGGGAAGTACAGCTTTCAAGGCGTTCTCCTCGGACGACCTTATGAACTGGAAAGAAGAAGGGATTATCCTGGATTTAAAGGATGTATCCTGGGCTAAGAAGAATGCATGGGCTCCCTGCATCATTGAGAAGAAACAGGCGGATGGCAGTTATAAGTATTATTACTATTATACGGCAGAACAACAAATCGGAGTAGCCGTTGCCGATAGCCCGACAGGTCCTTTCATTGATTCGGGCAAACCCTTGATCGACAAGACACGTCCCGGAGGTATGAGTAAAGGACAGAACATTGACCCGGATGTCTTTACGGACCCTATAAGCGGTAAGACGTATTTGTACTGGGGAAACTATTATATGGCTGTATGTGAACTGAATGAGGATATGGTGTCCATCAAACCGAATACGACACGGATTTTGATAGACAATGATACTTACTACAGCGAAGCGGCCCATGTGTTTTACAGAAACGGTTACTATTACTTTACCTGGTCTAAAAATGACACCCGCAGTCCCGAATATCAGGTACGCTGTGTACGTACCAAGTCTCCGGTTGGTCCTATTGAAGCCTCCAAAAGTGAAGTTATTCTATGCAAAAAACCTGAACAGGGGATCTTCGGCACAGGGCATCATTCTATTCTGTCACTTCCAGATAAGGATGAATGGCGCATAATCTACCACCGTTTCAAATTTCCGGATGCTGTGACCATGGGAAGAAACGCCGGATTCCATAGGGAAGTATGCATTGACAAACTGGAATTTGATGAAAACGATTCTATTATAGAAGTAATACCGACATTGTAAATTATAACAAAATGAAAAAACATCTTTTATCAGGACTTTTATGTGTATGTATGCTTTCGGGAAATGCACAGACTTTCCGCGAATGGCAAGACCCGGAAATCAATGCAGTGAACCGTGCCCCAATGCACACCCACTTCTTTGCTTACGAAAACACAGAAGCAGCCACCGAGGCTGTGAAAGAAAAATCAGTCAATTATATGACTTTGAATGGTATTTGGAAATTCCGTTGGACGAAAGATTCGGATGCCCGCCCCACGGACTTCTGGAAAACTGATTTCAACGACAAAGGGTGGGATAATCTGGCAGTTCCCGCGATGTGGGAACTGAATGGATATGACGTTCCTCTCTATTCCGGTGTAGGGTTCGACTGGAAACTGCGGAAAGGCTGGTGCAAGAACAATCCGCCGGAACTTCCTGTTGAAGATAATCACGTCGGCTCATATCGCCGGGAAATAACGGTTCCTGCCAACTGGAAAGGTAAAGATATCGTCGCCCACTTCGGCTCCGTCTATTCGAATATCTATTTATGGGTAAATGGAAAGTTTGTCGGCTATAGTGAAGACAGCAAACTGGAAGCAGAGTTTGATCTGACTCCCTACTTGAAAGCGGGACAAAAAAATCTCATCGCATTCCAGGTGTTCCGTTGGTGCGACGGCAGCTATTTGGAAGACCAGGACTTCTTACGCTATCATGGAGTTGCACGTGATTGCTATCTCTACACCCGCAACAAAAAACGCATTGAGGATATCCGCGTAACTCCCGATTTGGACAGTCAGTACCAAAACGGTTCTTTAGCAATCAACCTGAATCTGAAAGGCAATAATCAGGTTACACTGGAATTGCTCGATGCTCAGAACCGGACGGTCGTAACCACGGAGCTCAGAGGTTCCGGTAATGTATCTACCTCCATAGAAGTGGAAAATCCGCATAAATGGAGTGCGGAGACTCCTTATTTATACACCCTCCGTGCCACAGTAAAAGAAGGTGGCAAGGTTAGTGAAGTGATTCCTTTGAAAGTAGGTTTCCGTAAAATAGAAATGAAAAATGCACAACTCCTCGTAAACGGTCAGCCGATACTAATTAAGGGAGCCAATCGCCACGAAATGGACCCGGACGGTGGTTATGTCATTTCACGCGAACGTATGATTCAGGACATTCAATTGATGAAGATGTTCAATATCAATGCCGTTCGCACCTGCCATTATCCGGATGACAGTTTCTGGTATGAACTTTGTGACAAATATGGCCTCTATGTAGTAGCAGAAGCTAATCTGGAATCTCATGGAATGGGATTCAAAGAAACGACTCTGGCTAAGGTTGACGCTTATAAGAAAGCCCACTTAGAACGTAATCAACGGAATGTACAACGTAACTTCAACCACCCCAGCATCATCCTCTGGTCAATGGGAAATGAGTGCGGCAACGGGGCAAACTTTGAGGCTTGCTACCAATGGATAAAGTTGGAAGATCCAAGCCGTTTCATACACTTTGAGCAAGCCTATGATACGGGTTCCACTACGGATGTTTATTGCCCGATGTACCCGGTTTACTCCAAATGTATCAGTTATAATGAAGACGACAGTAAACAGAAACCGATGATTATGTGTGAGTACGCACATGCCATGGGCAATGCTCTGGGAGACTTCAAGATATATTGGGATCTCATTCGTAAATATCCCAAATTCCAGGGAGGATTCATTTGGGACCTGATAGACCAATCTCCCCGCTGGACCGGCAAAGATGGCAAGATGATTTATGGATATGATGGCGATTTCGATAACTTCAGAACCGGAGACCTTAATTACAGTGACAATGGTCTGTTGAATCCGGACCGCATCCCCAATCCTCACATTTATGAAGTAAGTTATTTCTATCAGAATATCCGAACCACTGCGGGCGATCTTTCCAAAGGCGAAATTAAAATTTATAATGAGAATTTCTTCCGTAATCTTTCAGCTTATTATCTGGAATGGGAACTATTAAAGAATGGCACTCCTGTGCGTGGCGGTCGTATAGAAAACCTGAATGTGCCACCCACACAAACCGCTTCACTAAAACTCGACTGGGACAGAACGGATGAAAACAATGAATGGTTACTGAATGTCCGCTATATCCAGAAAAATCGTGAGGGTTTGATCCCTATGGGGCATGTGGTTGCCAAAGACCAGTTGGTGGTGAATGCATATAAAGCTCCTACAATGAACTTAGAAAATGTCGTTGATAATTATACACCGGCAGTTGTCCCGCAAGTCAATGACCAAAATATCAGTAACCTTTTTGTGGAAGGAGAAAATTTTCTTATCCGGTTCAGCAGATCTACCGGATATATGGATCGCTACATCGTTAACGGCATGAATCTGATTAAAAAAGGTGGCGCACTGACTCCAAACTTCTGGCGTGCTCCAACTGACAATGATTATGGTGCAAAATTACAGCAAAAGTATATAGCCTGGAAGAATCCGGATATCCGACTTGTCTCTCTGAAGAACGAAACGATAGACGAACAGGTAATTATTTCCGCTGAATATGACATGAAGAATGTTTCTGCCAAATTGTATCTCACTTATACTATCAATAATAAAGGTAGCATAAAAGTGAATCAGAAAATGGTAGCCGATAAGAATGCGAAAGTATCTAATATGTTCCGTTTCGGTATGCAACTGGTTATGCCGAAATCTTATGAGAACATCTCTTATTACGGCCGCGGTCCCATAGAAAATTACAGTAACCGCAATCATTGCACTGACCTGGGAATCTACAATCAAACAGTAGATGAACAGTTCTACCCTTACATTCGTCCACAGGAAAACGGTACTAAAACAGATATCCGCTGGTGGAAACAATTGAACATCAGTGGTAATGGTCTGCAATTTATAGCCGAGGCTCCGTTCTCAGCTTCTGCCCTGCATTATACTATCGAGTCACTGGATGAAGGTTGGGAGAAACAACAAGGACATTCGCATGAGATTGAAAAAGCTGATTTAACGAATGTACTGATTGATAAAGCACAAATGGGATTAGCATGCATCGATAGTTGGAGCGCACTGCCGGAACCGGAATTCATGTTGCCTTACGGAGATTATGAATTTACGTTTATCATGACTCCTGTAAAAAACAGCATATTGACTAAATAAACAGTTCACTAAGAAGATGGTAGAAAAGAATAGAGATTATATTGAGTAATATCTCACCTTAATTCGTATTTTTACGTATAAACCTAAAAATACTTATATCATGAGGTATATATCAATACTTTTCTCTATTCTTTTCTGCTTGTCCATGCAGGCACAGTTAGTGACATATCCTGAAAGTTTAAATCCGGGTATGGCCCATAATGACGACTACACGGTACGTGTGCGTATCCCCGGTGGTGAATGGAAAGACTTGTTCGAATACAAAGTGCAAGTGGACATGGACAATGTACAGGATGCTTCCATGGTACAATTTGATATGGGCAGTCCTGTAGAAATCATGGTGAAAAAGAATAATGGCACAGTGCATGACGTAGCAATCCGCCCTTCGAATAAAGGTATTGAATACAAGCAGATACAAAACACCATTCTCTTCACTTTACGGCAACCTCAATATCTCTCCATCGAATTTAATGGTGACCGACTGCATAATCTGCATCTCTTTGCCAATCCTTTGGAAACAGAAAAATATGATAAAGAAGAAAAAGGCATTATGTACTTCGGTCCGGGAATACACCGCCCCAAAGACTTACCTAATAATCAAATCCGTATTTCCGGTAATACAACCGTATATCTGGCACCAGGAGCAGTAGTAAAAGCAAAACTTCTGGTAGATAAAGCAGAAAATGTTCGGATCATCGGACGAGGTATTTTAGACCATCCGGTACGGGGCATCGAAGTGACCAACTCAAAGAATGTACTGATAGACGGAATTACTGTAGTGAACCCTGACCATTATACGGTATTCGGCGGCGGGTCTACAGGAATCACTATCAAAAACCTGAAATCATTCAGTTGCAAAGGTTGGAGCGATGGCATAGATATGATGTGTTGCCGCCAGGTACTTATTGACAATGTCTTTATGCGCAATTCGGACGATTGCATTGCTTTGTACAATCACCGTTGGAACTGGTGGGGAGGTTCATCGGATATCACAGTGCAGAACTCTATTCTTTGGGCAGATGTGGCACATCCCATTAATATAGGTGGTCATGGCGATCCGGACTCACCGACAGGAGAAGTAATAGAGAATCTGACTTTCCGTAACATCGACATTCTGGAACATGACGAGGATGATCCGATTTATCAGGGTTGCATGACAGTGGATTGTGGTGATAAGAATCAGGTTCGTAATGTTCTTTTCGAAGATATCCGGGTAGAGAATATTCAGGAAGGACGGCTGTTTTATGTAAAAGTACGTTTCAACGAGAAATATGATAAACAGCCGGGAAGCGGTATTGAAGGCATTACTTTCAGGAATATTACATATACAGGTGTGGGAGAAAATACATCGTTAATTCAAGGATTGGACAAAGAACGAACCGTGCAAAACGTGACGTTTGAAAATGTAGTAATCAATGAAGAACGGATGAAGGACTTGAAAGGGGTAGTAACCAATAACTTTATAAAAGGCATTAAGATAAAATAAGTAATCATCGAGAAATAACAGAAAATAATTGTCCCAGTGTAACCTTATTACTATTTTAGCGTCTCAGATTATGAACTAAATGAAAAACAAATAATGGAATTCATCAAATCTTTATGCCTTGGCGGCATAGCAACCACTATGCTCCTAAACGGATGTACCCAGAAGAGTATTACTTTAGAAGGCAAAGTAACGAATACATCCGGCACTCCCATTGTATATAACATCACTACAGATGGCATTTACTTACCGAACAAGATTGATACTTTACGCTTAAATGCCGACAGCATGTATCAGATTACCTTACCTGTAAATGGTAACGAAAAGCTGACCCTTCTTCTATATGGTGAGCGAAACTTAGGCAGTATCTATCTTACTCCGGGAAAACAGACGCTTGATATCGACGCTTCTAAATCTAATGAACTAAACCCGGTTGACGGCTTGACGAAAGAAAATGAAATACTCAAGAAGTTGGCTGATCTGAATGAAAATGTCTTTAATCTGCGTGCACGCAAGGGAGATGTCTTTAACGTCAGTAAGGACACGATTGCCTCATCCGTATATCAAAAGCTGACAGACTATGCTACTACATTAGAAAAAGAAGTGGCAGGAGTGGACGATCAGTTCAGGCAGAGAGCCGTACAAGATATACGTATACAGGCTTTGATGGCATATATGAATCAATATTTCGGTAACTACCGGAGAGGTTCCGAAACGGTCAGGAAGGAATGGGACGACACTTACGCCCAGATGTTGGATTTTGCAAACGTCGGTCAGGCTGAAAGTGCATTCTCACCCGCATTTGCAGATGTCATATCGAATATGGCAGGCATAGATATTTTTATGAAACATGAAAGGCGCACGAATGATGACAATGAACGCAATCAGCTGTTATTCGATTGGTATAAAGCAAATCTACAAGGCCGGGTACAAGAAGCTGCAATGGGACTTCTCATTCTAGAAGATGAAAGCCGCGAATATTTTGCAAACGGTATTCCTGCATTGTATGAGGAGTTCAAGACATTATATCCCCAAAGCGTACTGATGCCGAAATTAGAAACAGCGATACAGAAGAACAAAGCGTTCAATGAAACCGAACTTCCGAAAGACATTCATATATTGAATACGGACAGTGTACGCACCTTTAAGGAAATTACTGACTTATACCCGGGTAAAGTGATCTTCATCGACGTATGGGCTACCTGGTGCGGTCCTTGCCGTGCTTCGTTTGCACACATCAAACCTTTGCAGAAATATGCTGCTGAAAATGATATCGTGTTATTGTATGTTTCCATCGATACTCCCCAGAAAGCTGAACTCTGGAAAAAGATGACAGGGCACTATAACTTAAAAGGAGAGCATGTCATCATCAATGAGGCTTTCAAAATGGAAATTTATGAGAAGTTCGGGCGGAACGGCATACTGTCAATCCCGCATTATGCCATTGTCAATAAAGAAGGGGAATTGCAATTCCCATCGGCAGCCAGCCCGGAAAATATGGATAAGCTGACGGAACAACTGAAAGAAGCCTCTAAATGAACGATTATTAACGAATACTAAGACTCACCGAAATACAGCAAAAACAGGTTCCCTTATCTTTGAGTGAACTCTATTCTTCGTTCGTATTAATTATATAAAAACAAAGAACCATGAATAGATATAGACTGCTTTTTTCAATGATCCTTTTGCTTTTCCTCTCTCCCTGTTTGCGGGCAGGAGAATGGCAATGGTCTGTGACTCTTGACGGATTCGTCTCCAACGAAACGAACCGGAATCCTACGGCTTTCTTGTGGATACCCGCTGACTGTATGCAGATAAAAGCAATTATTGTAGGACAACACAATATGAGCGAAGAAACTCTTTTTGATAATCCCCTTTTCCGCGAAAAGATGCAGAAGCTGGGAATCGGCTTTGTATGGATAACTCCCGGTATCGATCAGCAATGGGATGTATCGAAAGGCACACAACAGATATTTGAGAAAATGATGGTCGACCTGGCAGACGTCAGCGGATATAGCGAACTGAAAAATGTCCCCATCGTTACCATAGGCCATTCTGCTATGGCTACTTATCCCTGGAATTTTGCCGCATGGAATCCGGAACGTACCTTGGCTATCATTTCCTTGCATGGCGATGCTCCGCGCACAAATCTTACCGGCTACGGGCGTGAGAATCTGGAATGGGGACGTACCCGTAATATAGATGGAATACCCGGACTGATGATTGAAGGAGAATATGAATGGTGGGAAGCCCGGGTAAATCCGGCACTGGCCTTCCGCATGATGTATCCTGAAAGTTGCATCTCATTTCTGTGTGACGCAGGACGGGGACATTTCGATGTGGCAGATGAGACAGCCGCATACATTGCTCTATTTCTGGAAAAAGCTATCAATCAACGACTGACTGATGAAGTAACGAAAGACGGTAAAGTAAAACTGAATCCGGTAAACCCAACCAAAGGCTGGCTGGCAGAACGCTGGCATCCCGATCAGAAGAAGCGAGTCAAAGCCGCCCCCTATTCACAATATAAAGGTGATCCTCATGATGCTTTCTGGTATTTTGACCGTGAAATAGCGGAAGCGACTGAAGCACGGTATACGCAAAGCCGCGGAAAGAAAGAACAGTATCTGGGTTTTGAGCAAAACGGCAGTTTACTGACATACGACAAGAAGCAGCATGTACGTGTACAGCCCCGCTTCAATCCGGAAGCCGATGGAATCACTTTCCACCTAAAAGCCGTATGTACGGATTCCCTGAGAACCCAGCTATCTGATGAACATGCAGATGCAACACCGGTAATCAGCCGCATCTGTGGACCAGTAGAAAAGGTAAATGACACCACATTCATGGTATCTTTCTATCGGATGGGTATGAATAATCCGCGCCGTACCGGTGATATATGTCTGTTGGCAAGCCAGACAGGAGACCGGAAGTATAAAAGTGCTGTTCAGGAAGTCAGTATCCGCATCCCCTACCGGAATACGGAAGGACAAAGGCAGTATATATTATTTCCAGGATTACCCGATGTGAAAGCGGGAAGCGGTTCTTTATCTTTAAAAGCCACAAGTGATTGCGAACTGCCCGTCTCTTACTATATCAAAGAAGGTCCGGCTGAAATAGAAGGAGACCAAATTGTATTCACTCCTATCCCACCCCGCAGTAAATTTCCGGTAAAAGTAACGGTAGTTGCCTGGCAATACGGTATTGCAGGCAAAGTACAGACGGCTGAACCGGTGGAACGAAACTTCTATATATTGAAATAAGCATTATAAGCCATGAAAACATATTTTCTATTTATATGTGCCATCTATTGTTATCTCACAGGGAACGCACATTCGACGGAGCTTCCAAAGATACCTCTGTCGTACAAACTCAAGCCATCAATTCCGCTATTGAAAATTGTTACCGGCAAGACGGAGGCAAGGTTATCATTCCTTCAGGGATTTATAAATCAGGAAGATTTTCCTGAAAGATAATGTAGAACTACATCTTGAAAGCAAAGCATACCTCTATGCCAGCGATAATTACGATGACTTTCCTGTGCAACCACAAGCATCTTACCGTTCACAAAAAGATGCCGGTGGCTGGGTTTCCCTCATCTATGCAGTAGATGCAAAAAACATCAGTATTACCGGAAAAGGTACGATAGACGGAAAACTGACACAGACGTTTTAATGCATAATGTATGGCAACATAAGAATCATCCCACAGTGCCGACTTTAATCGTGGAAGGCAAGTCACCCACCAACCGCTATTCCAATCAACCGGAAATTCTGAAATATCTGCCGAACGGAAAGCTAAAGGTGTTGGAAGACTGTGGGCACATGCTGAACATGGAACAACCTGAAGCATTTAATGCTGCATTGCGTGAATTTCTGAAACAATGAATTCACGCAATACAGATCTATCTGTCACTTTTACATATTTCATCACAACTTCTGTTGTTTATAGGTTTTCAAAGATTTATCCTTAGTCAGCTCAGGTACTAAACGAATGGCAGAACCTCCCGAAGCCCTCAAATTAAAATGCAACACAGTCTTGGCATTGACACGGAATTTTGAGACTCTGACTTTCGTTCGTGTAGGAATAGATTTGTCGCCATCCGCATAGATTTCAGCCACATAATCTTTTCCGGCAGGCAGAAAACTCAAATCAACCGGTAACGTCCGTGCATCATTATTTGTAATTGAACCTATGAACCATTCCTCTCCTTTCCGGCGAGCCACAGTAATAAACTCACCGACTTCACCTTGTAAAACCTTCGTATCATCCCAGGTGGTGTACACATCATCAAAGAACTTTAATTCCGGTTCGTCCTGCGAATCCGAAGGCTTATCATACCAATACATATATTGCAGGGGACTGTAATAGACAGCTGCTAATGCCAGTTGATGCGCCGGTGTAGTCTGGATGGACTTAGAACGAGGAACACCATAATTATCTTTTTCAACGTTCAGCCTGCCAAAGTCCTGGCGATAGTAACATATTGTATAATCGGCTGCTCCGGCTACAAAGCGGGTAAAAGGCAACGTAACATTGTGAGTGGCATCCGGAAATTCTTCATTGCCGCGAATACCTTCCTGAGTCATCAGATTAGGATAAGTACGACTAAAGCCTGTCGGACGGTATTCATCATGAATGTCCACCATCAGTCCATAATCAGCACACTTCTTTACGGCTTCGTGCATCCACTTAGTCCACACCTGCGAACCCACCTGTACGAACCCAAACTTAATCCCCGAAATTCCCCATGATTTATACAAAGGGAGTATCTCATCCAACTGTTGCTGCAAAGCCCGTTGATTGACATAGAGTATAACTCCGATACCATGCTGCTTTGCATAAGCAACCACTTCTTTCAGATTCAGGGCATCTATTTTCGGATTTCTACGCGGATCGAGTGTTACGGTAGTAGCGTCAGAAGCCTTATCATACTCAAAACCATACCACCCGGCATCAAAATGAATATATTGCAGATTCCGTTTTACAGCAAAGTCTACCAAAGCTTTTCCACCTTCTGTGGTCAAGGTTACTTCACGCATCACCTTTCCCGGTTTAATCCAGGAAGTATCCTTAATCCGACATGGCGGATTAAGATTTAACAGAATATCGTTGTGTTCCAAAATCTCACCCGGCTTGTCAGCACACATGATTACACGCCACGGAGTAGAATAAGGAGCAATATCTTCTACCGGACCATACATAGCCGATATAACCGTATTCTTTTTAGTCGGTGACACATTGAACTTCGTTCGTACATAATCCACCACTTGCGCTTCAGCCAGGCAGACATATCCTCCATCTGCCAGTGTCAGCAGCAACGGACGGTCCGATTCGCCCGGCCAGTTTTCAAGAGGCAGATAAGAATACGGGGTCTGGGCTTTGGAGGTAAAATAGGCTTTAGTACCTTCGGGCATGGTATATTCTGTATACTCATCTGTAATCTTCAGATATTGTCCACCCGGAAAATGGTAACGGAAGGCAATTCCCTCATCATAGGCTCGGACATCAAGAATAAGCTTATCACGTCCGTTCTGACGGTTGACAACTATTTTCCATGCATGATAGCAGTCTTTAATTTCACTTCTTTCGCCATAAACCGGATGCCAGATCGTATCTTTCTGACTACTATCCACAGTTCCGATTTCAACTCCATCCCGCCATTCTACATTTGCATTGATTCCCAATAAGGAAGGTTTTACTGTCTGTTTTCCGTTCCAGGTCAAAGAATAATGTAACTGTCCACCGCTATCACTCAACGTAAACTGGTATTTTCCATCCGGTGATGTCATATTCACCTCTTTGCCCTGTACACTCAAAGACAAAACTACACATAATACTCCTACAAATAATTTTTTCATTTCAGAATTCTACTTTATATTATTACTTTACATATCAATAAACCGCCTTAAAAATGCTTTCATACCATAATTCATAATTCAAAGTTATTAAATTATAGTTCTTCCAGACCAGCATTTAAAATAAAAACGAATAGGCAAGCTCTTTTACTCAATATGGATCGTAACTAAATTCAGCTATTCCCGTCTGAAAACACATTTTAGTTTCATAATACATTATTCATAGAATGATTTTTCATAATTAAACTAAAAAGTATAATACTGCTTTAGGTAAATCCGCACATAATAGACTATATAATACATATTGACTTCTATCTAATATGTATTAACCTTATTATTTTAAGAATATGATGAAAAAGAAATTTATTCCATTATTTATTCTTCTCTTTTATATGCTGAATATAAACAGTCAAGAGTTTATTCATCCGGGCTTACTTCATTCTGAATCTTCATTAAAAAGAATCCGGGAACTTGTCAGAAATGAGATCCAACCGGCTTACGGTTCATTCAACATCATGAGAGGAATGCCTGAGGGAAAAGCTGATTATTGCATAAAAGGACCTTTCGAAACTATCAGTCGTGCCGGCAGATATGGTTATACCAAAGATCCTTGTGAACGAGATTTTAATGCAGCTTACTACAATGCCATTCTTTGGATAGTCACAGGAAAAGAGCCTCATGCAGACAAAGCAATGGAGATTATCAGAGCGTATGCAAGTACCCTAAAGAAAATAGAAGGTCCGGACGATCCGCTTTGTGCCGGCCTTCAAGGATTTATGCTGGTAAATGCAGCAGAAATCATGAGATATACATATACAGCAGATAAACATACTAACGGATGGGATGCAAAAGATACACCCAAAGTAGAAAATATGTTCCGAAATGTATTCCAGCCGATACTTACTACTTTCTACAATACCAAACCTTACACCAACGGTAACTGGGGAATTGCGGTAACTAAGGCACAAATGGCATTCGGAGTATTTCTGAACGATAAAAAGTTGTATGAAGACGCTATAGAGTTTTTTCTGAAAGGCCATGACAATGGAACTCTTCCCAACTACGTAGCAGAATCCGGCCAGATACAGGAAAGTGGACGTGACCAGCAACATGCCATGTTAGGGTTAGGATGCCTCTCGGAAATTGCCGAAATAGCCTGGACACAAGGCAGAGACCTGTATGGCGCTTTGGATAATCGCCTTATGAAAGGTTATGAATACCTGGCCAAATCTAATCTGGGCTATGAAGTACCTTTCTTTACCTGGAAAGATATAACCGGAAAATATTCAAACTGGACTACGTTAGGGGAAGAAGGGATGGGACGTTTCCGCTCATTATTTGAAATTGCCTACAATCACTATGTTGAACGCAAAGGGTTAGAAATGCCATATACCCAAATTGTATTAGGCATGATACGTCCTGAAGGACCGGGATTTACTTGTGATAACCCGGGCTTCGGCAGCCTGCTGTTCTATTTGGGAAAGGACTTAAATATGGAAACGTATTATTCGGTAACCTATCCGATAAAGGCACAAAGTGTCAAGTTTATAACGGCAATCATCTTGAAAGATTCTCCTGCAAGTAAAAATATTCCTCAGGTAACCCGCCTGAAAGGAGACGATCTGCAAGGTGTCCGTATTGCTAAAGGTGACAAAATAACAGATGTTTATTTAAACACACGGGCAGATGGGCATATTATGCACCGGAATTCCTGCACAAATGTGAACGGTTGGGATACAGATGCATATTTACTTGCCTTTTCTTATAAGAAAGGAACTGACCCCGCAGTTTCCAAAAACATATTGGAATGGTTCATCGGATATGGAAGTTATGTGCGCAATGCTAATGAATCCATTTTCGATTCTTACACTAAAAAATATAAAGTAATCCGTTGACGAGACTAGTTCATTTCTGCTGAGTTATGAATTAGTTCACCACAGAGGACACAGAGTCTCACAGAGTTTAATCTGTTTGAAATCAAAAAAAAATAGAACTCCGTGATACTCTGTGTTACTCTGTGGTGAAAACTCATTACTGCACGGTTGTGAACAAAACACAAATTACGCGAATTACACAAATAAAGGTCTGCACTGCAATCAG
>OGWW01000158.1_pt1 | contig 46328 bp, 47 predicted proteins | sample 1576131 | NCBI WGS metagenome assembly OGWW01 (sample SAMEA3541576, study PRJEB24748) | human gut metagenome | biome: human gut; feature: human-associated habitat; material: faeces | place: China | collected 2012 | reverse complement strand
ATTGCAGGTGGTAGAAGCGGCAATGGAACTGCGATAAATAATGTTATCACAATAAACGCCGTCAGCGGAGAAAAGCCGGTCTTTAGCGTTGATACAATAATTTATGGTGGCGATAATACAACTTCTTCTAAGGATAAACGTACAGGAAATACATTGAACCTCCAAACTAAAGGGTTAGAAATGAAAAATATAGCAAATTTTGAGAATTTAAATTTTTATCTACAGGAGGATACCATTAATGGAGATACGATACTGACCTTGACTGATGATAAAGGTACTGATATTTCCGGCAGCAATGTCAACGTAGGTATGGCAGGTTCGACCAGTACCTTGCAGGTCGGTGATAAGGTAAATCTGCTGACCAACAGCAACGGTATAACAGCTGACGGCGTTACTTATGGCAGGCTGCAGCAGGGCGTCAGCATCGAGTACGAATTTACAACTGATCTGAGCGGTAATAGTATCGTTGCTACAGTGGATAAAGCTCCTGCCAAAACAACGGAACAGAGCAAATCTCCGGTAGAGACGCAGATTGCCAGTGCCGCGTTTGTCAACAGTGGTGCAGATACGGTGGCCGGCAGCGGTGCCAACGCTGTACAGACAGCTGGCAGAAGCAGCGCGGAAATGTTCGGAGCTTCTGGAGGCGGCAATATGCGTTATAAAAGCGGTTCTTACAGTGATATGCGGGGTTATAACCTGGCGCTGGGTTTTGCCAAAGCCATACAAAACAACGCCGGCAAGCTTACCTATGGCCCGCTGCTGGAATACGGCTGGGGCAATTACACCAGCCATTTAGACAGTGGTATTCGCGCTGACGGTAATACTAAATACTATGGCATAGGCATGATAGTGCGTCAGGATAATAACAGCGGTTTATATTATGAAGGCAGTGTGCGCTACGGCCGTATGGATGCTGATTACGCCAGCGGCGATATGATCGGCGCCGGCGGCAGTAAGGTTTATGCTGACTATGACAGCAGCAGCAGCTATTATGGCGCTCACGTTGGTATTGGTAAAATAAAAAAACTGAACGAAACTACCAAAGCCGATATTTATGCTAAATTACTGTACACCCACCAAAGCGGCGACAGCGTTACTTTGGGCGGTGAAGGTAACGGCGAAGTGTACGATTTTGACGCTGTTAACAGCACTCGTGCCAGAATTGGCGCACGTTTAAGCAAAGATGTCAACGCTAATGGAACCTGTTACGCAGGTTTAGCTTACGAATATGAATTTGACGGCGAAGCAACAGCGACGGTCAAAGGCTTAAGCACACCGTCGCCCAGTATCAAGGGCAGCAGCGGTATGTTGGAGCTGGGTTATATCATCCAAAATAAAGATGTGAACGCACCTGCTGTCGATATTGGTTTGCAGGGGTGGAGCGGCAAAAAGCAGGGCGTCACCGGCAATGTCAATTTTGTCTGGACGTTCTAAGTGAGCGCCGCTTAGTCACAAGTGGCAGCGCAGTGAATAAGCGTGACGGCGAGGCATTGAGGCACTGTTATATGCGTAGCATGAAACAGAAATTGCCGAAAGCCCGCAAATATAGCGACCGAACAGGAAGCTATATTTACGCTGTCATATGCAAAAAAGACGCGACCGAATAGTAAGCGTCGTGGATTTCCTATACCGCCGAAGTCGGCAAATACGAAGTATTGCGGCGCTTATTGAGCGCGTATTGATTTATTAAGGTTATAAGTAAAACAAAAAGTACCTGATATGAAGATTGTTCATATCAGGTACTTGATTTTGCATAGGTGAAGTGGTTGAAAAAATTTGGTTCAGTGCGGGTCAGTTGTTATTTATTGGCTATGAGCCGCCAGAGCAGGCGCAGAAAACCGAATAGTTTGTGATTTTTGATATAGTTTACACCTCCGTAAGATTGGCATCAGAGTTTAGGAAACTGCTAATGGCCGTTGGTATTTTGCATCAGGGCCTTGCTCAGTTCGTTCAGGCAGCTGGTCAGCTTATCCAGCCGCTGCTCCATACGCAGCAGCAGATACCAGCTCAGCACCATCGGGAAACCGAAGTTGCCGACAGCGCTGAAGATCTCTTTGGTATCCATGGCGGTTAAGCCAGCACGGTAACGGTAACGACCTTGATGCGGGCTTCAACGAATTCATTCAGCCCTAGGCCGCCGCTGGTCAGCACGCCTGCTTCGATGATCTTGGCTGCTGCTGCTTGCGCTTCGGCTAAGGTAACGTCTTCACGCGGGTCGGCGATGCTCAAAGTCTTTTTAGCGCCGTCGCTTTTGGTGAAGATGAGTTCTAAAGTTTTTTCCATGTTTGTTCTCCTTTACATTAGATTTTTGTTTGAAATTTTAGGTTATTCTGCTTTGTCGAGTTCGGCTTTTTCGGTAACGTAGACGTTAACGACGGCGTGGCTCATAAGTTCGCCGATGGCTTCGGTAACTGCAAGGCATTTGGCGGCTTCGGCGTCCAGACGGACACTGCCGACAGAGGTGCTTTTGGTTTGCATGGCGCCGAGGGCGTTGGTGCCGTTTTCTACGTCCATGGAAAGTTTGAGGGAAGTAGGATTTTTGCTGACAGTCATATTTTCAGCTCCTTTCATAATTTGGTTTTGTTTTTTGTGTTTGTAACCTCAGGTTACATTTGTGAAAATAATTTTTAGTTTTATTTATGAAGCTTTCTTGAAAGAAAGCTTCGGAAAGAACTTTGCGCACTGTGACAATTCCTGTTTAACTTTGCTCGCTGTCCGGCTTCCGGGCAACTTGGCATTGCAGTACAGAGAAAAGCTTTAGCTGGGAATCGTCAATGCCTCAAACAGTCCCTCCAGCGCTTACAGCTCACAGCGTACACAACGGAATGTGTCCCAATGTGCGCTCAAAACCCTTGTGCCGTACTATTCAGCTATGGATTTCATAAGCAGATTATCGACCACCTGATGTTATCAATATTTACGGTCTATGGCAGTAAACCGTATGATACAGAGGGTTTTAAAGCGCAATCCAAAGCTTAACAGCGCTGAAAGTTCTTTGCTGACTTTCTTTCAAGAAAGTCTAAAAAAGATAAAAAAGCTAAAGAAAAATAAAAAAGATTGAAGAAAACATTAAAAGAAAACATCGTGTTCTTTAAAAAGCAGCCCTTTTAAACAAGGGGGCTGCTTTTTGCATACCACAGGGCCTTGCCCCTGATGACCTGCCCGCCGGGCTTCATTGCTCCGTCGCCTGGTGAATCGCGCAGATACCATAAGTCCCAGCGGGTTTCGGCGTCGCCGCTGTACGGTCCGTAGCCGTCGATAAGCGCGGCTTCGCAGTGAGTAAGCACGTTCCAGCGGTCGATCGGGATATTGAGCCCCTGCGCCAGTGCGGCGACTAATTTACCTGCGGCGTTGATCTGGCGGGGAGTGGGCGGAAACTTGCCGAACTCAGTATCTCTGCCGTTATGGGGCAGCGCGCCGCAGGCGCAGCAGAGAGCGATACCGATAGCGCCGGTATTGCGGTGCCACGTATGGCTTTTAAGCTCGGTGAGCTGCGTGCAGGTCTGGTAAATACTGCCGTCGGCGTCGATGTTGAAATGGTAGTCGTCGTAAAGCTGGCCGTAACGTCCTGCGGTCCAGTGCAGATAGATCTGCGAGATGCGGTTGTGTCCCAGGGCGACAAGTTCGGCGAGTTTGGCTGCTGTCAGCAGCGGTACTGATGATATTTGCATGGTGATGCTCCTTTCCTGTGAGTTTGGAGAGCAGGCCATTATTTTAACGTACTCCGTTCAGCATTTTGATGTGCTGTGGCACCCTCTCACTCTTATATGGCTTTTTAGGCCCTGTTTTTTAACCTGCCGGCAGGAAAAATTTAAAAAGTGTAAAATTTGCTCTTCCAAGCGGCGGATAAAATTTATTTATGTAAAGGGGGTTAAAAATGACCTTGTAAAAAGCCATATAAGAGTAGGGGATATTATTACTGACGCAGTAAGCATACCGAATCTTTTAAATCTTAAAGACCTTTAGCATATCTTAAAGCTTTTAAATCATTAAAATCTGTAAATCCTTCGTACATACTTATGATTTTGACTTGGAAGTTTTAAGTGTTAATAATGGTTTTGTATTACTGATCTGCGTTAGTATTGATACTTACACCCTAAATTCAGCGAAAGCAGGTAAAAAACATGAATGATTCTTTAGCTTCACAACAAAAATCTAAAAAGACGGGCGGCGATGTGCTGAGTGCCCGTCTTTTGTATTTGGCGCTGAAATGCCCCTTACTGCAGGGAAAACACTGCCAGACAGAGACTGTACGGCCAGTTGAGCCGCAGTCTGCCAGAACGGTGAAACCGCCGAGAAAGGACGATGCTTTAGTAGAGCTGCGTATCGTTTTGCCTTATGGTCTGCGCAAGCAGGCACAGGACGAGCATATCAACTGCAGCGCTTTGTTCCGCAGGGCGCTTAAGCGCAGTTTAACGTCACGCCGCAGTTCTGGCGCAAGGTGTGACTAGTGGATCATTTTACAGCGATCGAAAATGCGTGGCTGGAACCTCCGCAGAGTCTGGCGGAAGCCGTGTACAGCTGTGAATTGTGTAATGAGGCTGTTTGCGCCGGTGATTTGTATATCGAGCTGGATGGGATCATTATTTGTATAGACTGTCTGGACAGCCTGACGGCGCGGGAGCTGGCAGTAGAGGTGTTGAATAATAAGATCACCGCAGCAGGGTGAGATAAGGGGATGTATTGATGACAGTTACTTGCACAGAAACAGCGGAGTGTGATAAATGGGCCGAAATAGTGGCTTTAGCGCAGCAGGGCAATAAAAAAATGCTGGGGGTGATTTTGCAGGCTTTTGATATCAAACTGCGAAAAATAGCACATACCAGCGCTTACAAAGGTTTTGCCGAGGATGGCGAACAGATCGAAAGGGTTGCCGTAGTAAAAGCGCTGGAAAAGTGGGGACAGCGGCAGGATTTCGAGAAGCTGCCGGCTTTTATCGTCAGTAAGTCGTATACGGCGATCAGCAGTGAATGGAAACGCCGGCATAAGGATGAAGAAATGACCTGCCCTTATGAAATAGAAAGCGGCTGTGAATTTGCAGAGGAAGTGCTGACGGCAGATGCGGCGCAGACGACGCGTACTTATTTTGAACAGCAGCAACTGCAGCAGGATTTTGCGGAAGTGCAGGAACTGCTGGTACAGCTTTCGCCCAAACAGGAAGAATTGATCGAACTGCATTTTCTGGAGGGCTGGAGCAACGGCGAACTGGCACAGAGGTTTGGCGTCAGTCCGGCGGCGATCAGCAAAACGATCAAAAAAGGGCTTACTAAGCTGCGGCAGCTGCTGCTTGCAGCGCATCAGGCCGAAAAACAGCGGGAAGCGGAAGAACTGCTGATGTAGATAAGCTGGGATATGGACCATCAGGCGCAGGCCGGCAGGCTGTTATGGCACTGCCAGCCAGGGTGATCTGCCTGGGAAATGCGTTTGCCGCCGCCTGGACAGAGAAACCCGTAAGTGCGCCTGACCATATAAGCTAATCAGAGGCTGAAAATATTGCGAAGGATGTGCTGAAAAATGGAGAGACCTTATGAACAGATACGGCGGATGGTAAAACTGTTTGAATATAACAGGCTGAAGCTGCGGTTTAGAAACGAAGATGAACGGGCTAGGTTTATTGATGGCTGGGCAGAACGCTTCTGCGAGACGGACGATGCCGAATGGAATATTGCCGTTACTATTATGACTGCCCGCCGCCGCGAACCGAACTTCTATAATATGGAAAAAGCCCTGCGCGAAGCGCAGGGCATAAGGAAGGAACGCAGACTGCAGGATGAATGGCGAGCAAAAGACAAAGGGATTTTTCAGCAAGATCAGCGAGCAAATAATAACGCCGCAGAACAAGGACGGGAAGGAAATGGAAATAATGGAGCAAACGCCCAAATAAGCACTGCTGCCGAAACAAGCGGCGGAGCAACTACCTCCAACACCCAAAAAAGAGCCTTGCAGCTGCAAGGCTCTTATAATTTGAAAACCACTCCGAAAACACCCGAAGAAATAGCGCAGGAAGCATTGCTGAGGTATGAGAGGAAGGGGAGAGTAAATTAATGGAGCTCCCAAAGGCATTATGAAAATATCATTATTATAATCAAGATAATCAAGTGATTTGATCTAAGAAAAATTAAACCTTGAAATTTAACTCAAAGGTAAGAAAAAATTGTGTATTAGAAATAATATGTTAAAGAAAATTTCCAAATATATGAATAATATATTTATGATATAATAATGATAAAAGTTTAAAGAATGAATGTTTATGGGGTGAGAATAGTGAAAGCTGTAGAAACTAGTCTGCAAAAATTAACAAATGGAGCATTACAGTTTATTGTGCCAATTTATCAGCGTACATATAGTTGGACTAATAAACAATGCAAGCAACTGTGGCGTGATATTATTACTATTGCCGAAAAAGATGTCAAGAAACCGCATTTTATTGGTTCTATTGTATATATAGATATGGGGATGCCAGTAGGGAAACCTCAACAACTACTTTTAATTGATGGTCAACAAAGATTGACGACATTGTCATTATTATTGTGTGCACTTGCAAGGTATATTGAAAATAATAATTTAGGAGACGCGCTATCTGCAAACAAAGTAATCAATTATTTTTTACTTAATAATGAAGAAAAAGGTAATGATAGATATAAATTGTTACTTACAGATCAGGATAGAGAAACTCTGATTTATTTGTTAGATAACGCAGAAGATAAGATTGAGGAACCATCCATAAGGATTTTAGAGAATTTCCATTTTTTTCAAAAACTTATAGAAGATTATAAGGATATAGTTAAAATATTTGAAGGTTTAAATCATCTCATATTAGTGTCAGTTGCATTGGATAAAGAACATGATAATCCGCAGTTGATTTTTGAAAGCATGAATTCTACAGGCAAAGACTTGTCACAAGCGGATTTAATTCGTAATTATATTTTAATGGGCTTGGAGTCTGATGAGCAAACTCGGTTTTATAAACACTATTGGCGAACAATGGAAAGACGCTTTGGGCAACAAGGATATACGGATTATTTTGATTGGTTTATGCGTGATTTTCTAACTATGCAAAACGGATCAGGCCGAATTTGTAAAATTAGTGAAGTATATGATGTTTTTAAAGAATACTATAAAGGTAAAAAATCTAATGAAGAAATATTGAAAGAATTATATGCATATTCAAAATATTATACTGCTATACACTTAGGAAAAGAAGATGATAAAGAATTAAAAGAATTATGGGATCAATTAAAAATTTTAGATGTTAGTGTTAGTTACCCATTTTTAATGAGAGTGTATTATGATTATGAGAATGGAGTTGTTAATAAGCAAGATTTTATTGCTATTATTAAAGCTACTATCAGTTATGTTTTAAGGCGTGTTATTTGTGAAGTTCCTACAAATTCACTAAATAAAACATTTGCTACTTTTTATAAAAAAATTAAAATTGAAAATTATCTTCAGAGTGTTCTTTTTGAATATGTAAGTAAAGACTCTTACCGTACTTTCCCTAAAGATGATGAGGTTATAGAAAAACTAAAAACTAAAGATATTTATCATTTGAAAATAAAAAATTATATTCTAGAAAGTTTAGAAAATCAAAATCATAAAGAACCTATTAGCATAGTGAATAAAGGTTTAACTGTAGAACATATTATGCCTCAAAATTCTAACCTTAATGAAAATTGGCAAAGTATGTTAGGAGAGCATTGGCAAGATATTCAACGTATTTATTTGCATACAATAGGAAATTTGACCTTAACGGCTTATAATAGTTCGTTAAGTGATCGTCCTTTTGAGGACAAGAAAAACATTCCTGGTGGATTTATTGATAGTCATTTAAGGCTTAACAATAAAATATCATTATTAGATAAATGGAATGAAGAAACTATTTTAGAACGTACTCAAGATCTAGCACATCAAATTACGAAAATTTGGGCATATCCTAGTATTAATAAAGAAGATATTAATAAGTGTTTAACAAATAATAAACCTGAAATCATTTATAGAGACTTGTCCCATTATTCTAAAATGCATCCTGAAATAGAATTGATTTATGATAAATTGGACCGGATGATAATGGGGTTAGATTCGGGGATAAATAAAGAGTTTAAAAAAGTGTATATTGCATATAAGGTAGATACTAATTTTGTGGATATTGAGCCATTTAGTGATCATTTTAAGCTGTGGTTAAATATGCCATTTTATGAGATAGAAGATGATAGGGGAATTTGTATAGATGTTACGAAAATAAATCATCATGGCAATGGCGATATATGTGTAAAAGTTTCACGAGATATTGATATAGCATATGTTCTATTTTTAATAGAGCAGGCGTTGCTGTTTCAATTATAGAAATATTTGATGTAAAACTTGATATAAACAACAAGCAATATTCTAATATTAGAATATTGCTTGTTGTTTATTGTTTATAATTCTAGTTTTCAAAACAGATATGACTAATTATAATTCTAAATCAAGTTCAGCCTGCATTTCATCAGAAACAATTGATCGTACACAAGAAATAGCGCAAGCTGAAAATGGAGCTTTACGATCAACTAATTTTTCAAGACGTCGCAAGCAAGCTGATTGGGATAGATCCCCTTGCGTGTATTCACTCCAAGTTTTTGTTATTTCTTCCCAAACTCTGCTTCGAGCTGTTCGTATATATCCATTGGACATATTATAAATATGAGATGATATTGCAACGCGTGTTTTATTAGTTTCATCTTTCGATGTACATTGAATTTCTGCTCCGAAAAACATAAATAATTCAACTTCAGCTCTATTGCAAGGGTCTAGTAGCAATGTTTCTTCGATTTCATTACCAGTTTGGGTTAGCAAAGGACTATTTTCCTTTAAAGGAAAATAATTACCTTTACCAGCGCCCGCGGTAATGCGATTGGCAATTACACAACAAGCCCTGTAATTTTGAGGGTCATTTATTAACCAAGTATAGCCACAATCGCGCAGTGGAGCATTATAATAGTAATCTCCATATTGTACAACTGCTCCTTTGGGACGGAAATGATCAATCCATACATCATGTCCAGTAAGATCACATTCCGTATACCAGCATTTATTATGGAAATAGTTTCGGAAATCTGTTTTTAGTGTAGGGCTTTTCCAAAGTTTTGCAGAGTGTCCCCAGTTAGGGCGGTTTTCTAATAGTTTTGCTAAATCAATATATCTCATGGCTACTCCTCGTACAATTTAGAGATAATATCTTGTATTTCTTTTCTACGCTTTTCTGTCTCGTCATAGGTTAGATATTCTTTTGAATAGTACTTACTGTTTCTAAACTCACTGATAAAATCATCATACAAAAAATCAATAGTATTATAGGATATAGGCAAGGCACTTAATTTGAGGGTCAAATTTTTTAGACGTTCTTTTTCCTCTTGACTAATTTCTTTGTTAATGAGTTTTATATATAATTTCTGTCGTTCTAGAAATTCATCAGATGTTTCTTTATCATAAGAGGATTGTAGTCCATAATAACTGCTTTGAAGTAATCCATCAATGCCAAGTCCTTTAGTATTCTCATTTGGAACAATAACTTTTGTAAGATAAAAGTTATTGTTCTTAATTATATTGCTGTTGTATTCAAAAATACGGATAAATTTTTTGTCTACGCCATTAATTACAAGTGGGTCATGTGTGGCGATGATTGCTTGAGTATTTATTGCTTTTTCAAGAGATCTGTCGATTAAGGATTTAATATTGTATTTCCATTTAGGGTTCATATGGGCATCTGGTTCATCCATTAGAACTAAACAATCTTCAGCTTTACATATTCCCAACATGCCAAAGAGTTTTATTAGCTGGCGCTGTCCTTCGCTTAGATCATTTATATTAACAATACTGTCTCCTAGTGAAACGTTAATATTATATTTAACGTCAAAGAGCGTGCTCAATTTCTCAAAAAAATTAAGAATAGCACTAGCATCCATTTTTAGATCTTGAAGGTTCTTTAGAGAGAAAAAAACTTTCGAGTTTGAGGAATAAATAAAAAAAATTTCAAAAGCAGACACCATTCTATCGTCAATAAACTCTATTATAGTTAGCAATTCTGTCGGGGATGTTAGTTGTTCAGAGAAATCTTTTCTGTAAAATGCAAAAATCTTTTTCATATCAATTTCAATATCAATATTAGCAATAGAATGAATGTTGCACTGTTCAGATAAATACTTTTTTTCAAATGAATCTGATGGATTTGAAGCACCTAAAATAGCACAAAGATAAATTCCTGTCATTTTATCATCACAAAAAATATATTTTTTGTGTGGAAAAGCAAGATCAGAAGTTTTCTCTGGATGTTTCAATTGTGTTAAATATTTGTTAACAGTACTATTGATCGCTTTTTTATAAGAAATGGTTAGCTTATTGTACAATGATAGTAACTTATCATTTAACCCAGAATAATAAGTTACTATCCTATTTGGGAAGATACGTTTATTATTGACGGCTAGTTTTTTTAGTATTGTTTTACGAGTGCCTGTGTAAATATAGTTTTTATCAACGACAATTTTATATTTGTTACCATCAAAAGTTATTATAACAAATTGCCCTGAATAAAAGTATTCAATTTCGTAACTAAATGTGATGGATTTTGCAATAAAAGAAGAGTCAAAAGACATAAAAATTTGCGAAATTACTTCTAGCATTGTTGATTTTCCTGTACCATTTTCTCCAATTAGGATGCTACAGCTGCTATTCTTTGCTATTTCAAATTGAATTTTAAAATCTACCAAACATTTATAATCTTCAATAGTTAATGATTTTATTTGCATTATCCGTCACCTTAAACAATAATATAATCCATCATTTTTTTTACATATAATATTTTTTTGTTCTAGTTTTCTTAATGCGTCAATAACATTTAGTTTTTTGGATGAGATATCCATTATAGAATCAATGGGTAAGAACTTATTTTTTTTAATTATAATATATATGTCTTTTTCTAATGAAGTTTCCATAGCTTTTGCAATGTCAACTGGTATTTTAAGGGGTTTAGGTCTTTTGGCAACGATTTTTTTTGCGGATAAAGCTTCTTTTTGTTGTAATACTTCTTTCAGCAATTCTATTGCGCATTCTTCACTTGGATCATTCGTGCCAAGCTCACCACGAAAGGCACGAGCAAGAATAGATTTCTTCATCATGTCGATTTGGTCAATGACAGGCTCAAGCCGCTTCTTGGCTTTTTGCTCTTTTTCAAGCAGGCTGTCGAGGACGCGGACGATTTCCTGCTGTTCAGGGAGGGTAAATTGAGGAACCGGTATTTGGGCTACTATTTTCTCATTCAAATTTTTCATAGTTGACCCCTTTGCATTAGCCTCTAAATAACATACTGTTTCTTGGCTTGATAGAATCAGTGCGTATAGAGAACCTTGAGAATCTTTTGGTAGCCGTATCCTCACACTGCCAGTGCCACAAAGCCACCCAGCCTCATCAGAGGTAACGTATGCAGTTCGTCCCATTGCACCACGTCTCGCCATAATGATATCATTTTCCTGTAACAAATATTGCTCAAGCTCGTGAGCCTTTTCGACGGTTATGGTGACACCTGATTGGGCATATATTCTCTGCTGTATCAAATGTTTTGGATTAATGACGGGAATACCATTCTCTACATAATCTTCAGCATGCAACATAGTTCCAAATGGTCCAATCTTTATTTCGTCTGCCATTTTTCCTAAAGCTACAAGTGAAGGTTTTGCACCAACCAGCTCGCCAGTAAACGCCTTGTGCAAAATAGCAGCTTTAAGAGCTTCAAAGCTGTCTAGTGCAGTTTGTACCAGTTCGCGTGCGTGGTCGAGCTTTTCAAAGAGGCTTTCAATGCGTGATACAATACGGCGTTGCTCGGCGAGTGGAGGAAGGGGAATCTGATATGTTTTTACATACTTTGGTTGAGCACGCATTAATGAACCACCTACACCAGATACATTGGATAGCAATAGTTCTCGAAAGTATTGAGATGATAAGCAGTATTGTAAATATGTGGGCTGGGTGGCTGTCGAACGAATTACAATCCATTCAGAAGAGGCAATTAAGGGATAATTCGTATGCTGGAATACTCGCCAGACACGGTTAATTCTTGGGTTGATTTTACATAACAACACATCATCTTTTTCCACTTGTTGTTTGGTAGAGCCTATTTCACTGCCTTCCACAATTTCTGGATAATTAGTTTCAAAAATTGGAACGTTGTATAGTTCATATACTTGCTTAGGTGTTTTAGAAGGATCAACTGATGTTCCTTGAAAGGTGTTGATACCCTCGATTCTAACCCACAACCAATTCCCTGGCACCTTATATGGTTGTTCCCAGTCGGGAACTAAAGCTTGTTCAAGCTTTTCTTCAATTGTAAGTGTCTGAACCTTCTTTTCTTTAACCATCACTTATTACCGTCCAGAGACTTTAGCTCTTTTGCCACACTTAAAATCAAATCCATAGCTTCTTCTAACTGCGCATGGATTTCTTCGGCGTTTTCGATGGGATCTGGCAGGTCGTTGTAATCTAATACGCTGTCATCGCGAATTAAACCAAGGTCCAGGCTGTCGCCTTTGGTTTTAATTTCTTCACGAGTAAAGCAGTTCCAGCGCTCATCCTTAACGGTAGAGCGTTTGTCGGAAGTATAAGCAGCTATAAAACCATCAAAATGCTGCTTGGTCAGTGGGTTGGTTTTGCCAAAACTGGGCATGTTTGTGCGCAGGTCGTAAAACCATACTTCATTGGTATTGTTTTTTTCGGTTTTACCGCGGGTAAAGAACAGTACATTAGTTTTTACGCCTTGGGCATAGAAAATACCAGTAGGTAAGCGCAGTACTGTGTGAAGATTGCATTTGTCCATTAAATCGGCGCGGATTTTTGCTCCGTCGCCATCAGCAAATAGCACATTGTCTGGTAATACGACGGCTGCACGAGCTTTACCATCTGCCTTTAGACTGCGATAGATATGCTGTAAAAAGTTCAATTGTTTATTACTGGTGGGAAAGGTCAGGTCATCACGGGTAGCACGTTCGCCGCCTTTTTTTGTACCAAAAGGCGGATTGGTAAGAACGACGTCAAAATCTCGCATCTGCTTGCCTTGGTTGGAGAGTGTGTCTGCTAAAAGTATTTCTCCTTCAATGCCATGTAGCATGGCGTTCATCAGTGCAAGACGATGGGTGTCGTGTACTAGTTCGCAGCCAGTAAAGGCGTCTCTGATTTGGAATGTTTGAGCTTGAGTGGAGCCTAGATCAAAATAATTATCTGTTCTATTTTTTATATAACGATCAGCAGCAATCATAAATCCAAATGTGCCACAGGCTGGGTCGTTACAGCGCTCGCCAGCTTGGGGCGCTATTAATTCTACCATAACGTCGATTAAAACACGTGGAGTAAAGTATTGGCCAGCACCGGATTTTTTCTCGTTGGCGTTTTTCTCCAATAAGCCTTCATAGAGATTGCCCAGGCCTTCTTCTTTGGCTGAATACCAGTCCAGGGCATCTATATTGGTGATAATTTTTTCAAGATTTTTAGGTTCTTCAATGTTTGAACGTGCGCCGTTGTAAATTTCACGAATACGACCAGTACAATTTTCGCCAAGGTGGTTGAGTAGTTCGGCGTAAAAACGTTTAAGTTCGATACCTTGTCTTTTAATAAGTTCATTCCAACGATAGGCTTCTGGAATTTGTTTATCGGTTCCAGTTTCTTTACTCATTTTGAGGAAAAGTATATAGGTGAGCTCGGTAACATATTGGTGATAAGTAATACCGTCATCACGTAGTACGTTACATAAATTCCAAAGTTTTGAGACAATCTCTTGATTGTTCATGCAGATGTTCCCCCGTCGTCATATAAATAGTTATTTAGTTCTTGCAAATAATCGTCTAATTGTCCAGCGAATACCTTATTGATTTTTTGAAAGCCGCCAGCAGTTTTGAAGGCACCACTTTCAAAAGATTCATGGTCTATGATTGTTTCAGCAAGTAGGCTTTTTTCAATGCGATCGAGCCAATCTTGTTGCATTTTATTGAAATTATGGTTGTTGCGCAACTTAGCCAATGCTTGCCTAATGCGTTCGTCGTGTGCAATCAATGCGGAACCAAGGGCACTACGGCGAATGAAACTGATGATATCAGCTGCTATGTCTTCATTTTTCCATTCTTTCCACGCCGTATTAAGTTGTTTCTCCGTGAAATTGTGTCGATCCAGCTCTAGCTTTAAGCTTTTAAGGCTTTCGCGTGTCAGATCACGAGGACGAGTACAAACTATTTGCAAAGCTACTAATTTATTCAAGTTTTCATGGATGAAATCGTTAAATTCACTCAAATAATCTTCTGGTGCCTGACCTTTACCATAACCGCGTGTATGGCCAATGAGTTGATCTTCTTTATCAGATATAACCATTGGACGATTTAGCGGCAAACCGCCCTCGTTTAAAATTTCAAATAGCTGCTGGTTTTTTAAAGCATATTCCTTGGCTGCTTGTGGTGACATGGATAAAAGTTTTTCAGCTAATTGGGAGGGGGTTAATCCATCAGCTAAATCAATAAAATGCTCTAGCGCATGTTTACTGAGTATGCGTTTTTTGCGTTGGATTTTAGCAACCAGCAAATCAATTTGATTTTTTAATTGTTCATCAGTGCTGAAAATTTCTAAGCCGTCAAGTAGATCATTAAAGCTGGCTGATTCGCTTTTTACTACTGGTTTCATGGTGTTAACTGGTGCAAGAGATTCATAAACACCTACAGGGTCATAGATTTCAAAATGGGTTTTACCAATACGAGGACAAAGACGTGTTGCACGTCCTAACATTTGTTCAAATAAGATACGGGATTTTACTCGGCGCATAAATACAAGTGTTGTAATTTCTGGGACGTCAATGCCAGTAGTTAGAAGGTCAACAGTAACAGCAATATTAGGATACTTTTCATTTTTGAAGTGTTTGATGGTTTCTTGTACTTTTTTGGGGTTTCCGCCACCGATGCTACCTGTAATCTTCATAATAGCGTCATTTGGCACTCCCATGGGTTCATAAATTTCTTTTAAAATTTTTACGATTAAATCAGCATGGTTATCATCTACAGCGTAGATCAATGTTTTACCATCGCCTTCGGGGTTTAAATCATTGGCAATTTCTGTTAATACAGTACGATTAAAATTTTCTGTAATTACACGTCGATTAAAGCTTTCGACATCAAAGTGAAGTTCATCTTCTAATTCGTCGCTGTTTGTGATTTCGCCAGTGACTGGATTAAAAATGGCAACTGTTTCACCAGGTTTATAAATTATACCTTCGGTACTTAATTTAGTTGAAATTGTGTGTGGAGCATCATGATCGACTAAAAATCCTTCAATTACAGCGCGGCGATAGGAATATTCAAATACTGGTTTGCCAAAAATTTCGCTGGTATGCAAAGCTGGGGTGGCAGTTAGTGCAATTTTAACAGCATCAAAATACTCTATAACTGCACGATACTTGCTTATATAATCGGTCTGATTTCTGTAGAGTTGTTCTTCTGCACTCATTTCTTTGTCGAGAATATAACCACGATGGGCCTCGTCAATGATAATCAAATCATAGTCAGTAACAGAAGGAACGGAATCATCTTCTGTATATAAAACACGTTTTACTAGACTTTGTACTGTAGCGATATGGATCTTGGTTTCTTTCTCAATGTTTTTATCATTAAGTGTTTTTATATCATAAATTTCGTTGAGAGTCATAAGATCTTCGAGTTTTACTTCATTGAAAACATCTTGGGCTTGTTCTCCCAAGGTAGTGCGATCAACTAAAAACAGGATGCGTTTAAAACGAACTGTCTTTAGAAAACGATATATCATACCCAGGACAGTACGAGTTTTACCAGTACCTGTGGCCATTGCCAGAAGTGCAGTCTGCTTGCCTTGAATAACAGCCTTTTCGGCTGCTTCTACAGCTTCTATTTGATAGGGGCGTAAATTTAATCCATCTTTATCCTGCAGCAAATCATAAGACATGTTTGACAACTTACAGTCAGCGGCAGCAATATCTTTTTCCAATAGATCAAGCAATCCTTGAGGGCTTATCCAATTTTTCAAAGCTTTAGGGATATTGGAGTCTTGCCGTGCATCTCTGAACCAGATGCCTGATTTTGTTTCTATTTGTTTTAAATATGGCCTGCCGTTTGTAGCAAATAAGAAGGGAGCTTTATAACCATTCCACGAATCAATGACAAAATCCATATGCTCAGTTTTGATACCGCAGCTATAGTCCTTACATTGATTGTCAATGACAGAGGAGATGTCTTTATTTTCGGGTTTAGCTTCAATAACTCCGACTAATTTTAAGCCTGCGAATAAAACATAATCCGCATTGCCCCATTTGCAAGCAGTTGAGTCAGTAGGCCATTCGGCAATAGCTATATTACGACCCTTTTGTGGACGTGTGCCTTTAGAAAAACGCAAAGTTTTAGAATCAGCTTCCCAACCAACGCGCCTTAGCTGTTCGTCAATAAGTTCCCTAGTTTCGGCTTCAGAGAGGTGCATATTATTGACTGCTTTTGCAGAACGTTTTTTACGTTCGATGCTGGTTACAGAATGATCAAGACGAGAAGAGGCAACGGTAGCTTTTACATTTTCTAGTTCTGCTACCAGGGTTTCTTTTTCTTTTAGTAATTTATTATAATCTTGGTTTTGACTTTCATCAGCGGGGAGTATGAATTCAGAGGGTTCATAGGTATAATCCCCATATGTTTGCATAAACCAAATCATAAAGGTATGGGCCATATGCAAAAGAATTTTGCTGTCTTCAAAAGAATCATGACCTTCGTGTACAGCAAGATTACGTTTAATACGTAAACGGTAAAGAATATCATCAATTTCTTTGGGCAACAATCCTTCATTTTTTAGTATTTTAATTTTGTTATTGAGTGTGTTCTCATAAGGTGGAGTGAGCCTGTCTAATTCGAACATATAATTGATGGTAGTTTCAGCAAGCGTGCCTAATTTATAAAGACAGGTATTTGGATCAGAATAGAGATAGCTTTCTGCAAGGTTTCCTAATTTTTCTAATACCGGGAATCTTTCGGACAGAAAATGAAAATTACTGGTCATGCTCTACTATTCCTTTCCTGATCTTTGCTGACAGTATAACGCATATCTGATGGTCGGTTGGCTTCTTTTGGAATTAGCCAAATTTTACCTAAACGTTGTACACCATGGATACGATTTTGTTCACATAATTTTTGAACTCGGCGCAGGGATATTCCCCATTCTTGGGCTGTTTCTTTTGCAGATAGAAATTCCATAAAAATACCTCACAAAAAATTAACTCAAATGAATATAAAATAACTACTTTTATTATATATCGTTTTAGCGAACAATACAACTGAAATAAATGTTAAAAGTATAAAATCCGCTGAATATCCAGCGGATTTGAATTATAAAGAAACTACAATAAATTTTATTTTAGATATTCTTTCATTATTGCGTCAGATTTAAAATAGTGTACTCTAATATCTTCTAATCTATCCACGACTTTTGCTGCAAGGTCTATTTCCTTACTCAAAATACTTTCATCTAACATATTTATAAGATTAGCTACAATAGTTATACAGTACATCAACTGCCAACCACCAGATGCTATATCATCTGAATCTTTAAATACTTGTTTCTTTCCATCGAAAAAACTCATGTCAGATGCTTTAATGCCGTGTGCTTGTTGGGACATATCATTGTAAAAGCCATCGTATAATAAAGAGTCTTTGAGATCATACCACTCTAGTTCTTTACATAAATTTCTATAAGATGAGAGCGTTTTGCCCTGCTTTTGACTATATAATTTATACCATGTAGCAGAACGCCAGTCTGAAGCTTTAAATTTAAGTGTTTTTCTTTTTAAATAATGATGTGCTTCTAAAAATGCTTGAGGAGTTGTTTCTTTAGCAATATAATCGGAGTATTCTTGCCTTAATTCTTCACTTAAGCATGGTTTTTCTATATTAGAACCATGTTTTTTTTCCATTTCTTCCATTAGGTATATTTCTTTATGGATTCTAGTAATTCTAATAAACATTCCTTTCTCTTCTATCAAATCATCATTTTTAATTAAATATCCAAGTTGTAAAGCCAGTTCGAAAAAAGAACGTGTTATTATTAATGCTGGGTCTATTCTTTTGTAGGAATATAATATTTTAATTGATTCTAGATAGTCTAGACATTGTGCCAAATATGCAGCAACAACATCGTTGCCAACAGTATACATTTCTATTGAATTATTGTGGTGAACTGTATTTGCAACATCTTCGAATGTGTTTTGCAATAATTCTAAACAATGTAAGGCTTCTTGTGTCCACTTTTCTTTTAGAACGTTTTTATTTTCTAAGGATATAATAAACACCACCCTATAATTATATCTAAAATTATAACACAAAAGCCGCTGAATATTCAGCGGCTTCTTTACTTTCAATATAATGGTGGAGACGAAGAGGATCGAACTCTCGACCTTACGGATGCGAACCGTACGCTCTCCCAGCTGAGCTACGTCCCCACTACATAAAATATCTTACTCCTGCCGGCGCAAAATTACAAGTATATTTTTAACTTTGGTGCTTGCCGCTATGTATACACGCGCGCTTATTGACAACTTTTGCCGCTGGTGCTACACTTTAAAGTAATTTCATAAGTATTTGATCGATGATGAGGATTAGTAGCTTTGCCAAGCGGACCTCAGCGAGCCGGTGACAGTGCAAGTCCGGCGTTTGGCGGCAGGGTGAATGGACCTTTAAGATACGGCTTGAGCCCGCAAGGGGGTAGACGCCGTCGGGATGCTTCGCCCGTTACCAGGGAAGGGGATATCGGCCATGGCCCGTATCTTAGCGAGCGGACTGATTATTCAGTCAAGCAGGGTGGTACCGCGAAAGTTGTGTCTTTCGTCCCTACATGGGGATGAAGGGCTTTTTTTATTGCCCGATTTGAAGGAGGCTTATATTATGGATAAAGAAAAAAATACCAGGCTGCCGTTGGTGGACCTGATCGAAGTTAAACCAATGCAGGACGGCTACCGCTGGGTAGCGATCACGGCGATGCTGTTCGCTATCGGCATCATCCTGCACACGGTCAGCCCTAATGTGGGAGGCGTGACGCCGAACTGGACGATCGCCATGTATTCTATCGTTATCAATCTGACGAACCCGACGCTGTCGCAGGCTGTGGGCATCGGTTTTATTGCGGGCATCACGCTGGTGCCGTCGTCGAAGTCGGCTTTTCCGCTGGGCAATATCGCCAGCGAGCTTTCGGGGGCGATCACCTGCTGCATCCTGGTCAAGGCGATGCTGCACTGCGGTTTGGGCAAGTGGAAGCTGCGCCCCCTGGTGACGGGATTTTTGGCAACTATGGCCAGCGGCGGTGTGTTTACTTTCATTTTGAAGATCGTTCTGGGCTTGCCGCTGCATGTCTGGCTGTATGCCATGCTGCCGGTGGTGGCGATCGTGGGCGCGCTGAACGGCATGATCACCTTTTTGCTGTTCGGGCCGGTGCGGAAGCTGTTTTTTGTGCAGGAGGACGATGAATGATGGAGAGCGTTATCAGGCTGGAAAATTTTTATTTTGCTTATAATAAATCGGAGCTGGTGCTGCAGGATATCGACCTGGAGATCAAAAAAGGTTCGTTCACTGTGGTGGCCGGTCCCAGCGGCGCGGGCAAAACTACTTTGTGCAAGGCGATGACGGGCATCGTGCCTTTTTATATGGGCGGGCGTTACAGCGGCGATGTGCAGGTGCTGGGCGAATCGACTAAAGGCCGCCGGGTGTCGGATATCGCGATGCGCGTGGGGCTGATGCTGGAGGATTACGAAAGCCAGCTGGTTTCGCTGACCGCGGGCGAGGAAGTTGCTTTCAGTTTGCTGAATCACGGTTTTGCGCCGGAGGAGGTGGCGGAGCGTACCCGTAAGGCTTTGGAGGACGTGGGTCTGCCGGGGCGCGAAAGCTATCAGCTGGACGAGCTGTCGGGCGGGCAGCGCCAGCGTTTGCTGCTGGCGGCTACTTTGGCGGTGCATCCCGAGATCATTGTGCTGGATGAGCCGGTATCGGCGATGGACCCGGACGGGGCCCATTCGCTGTATGAGCTGTTATATGCGATCCATCAGCGTTACGGCACGACGATCATCGTAGTTGAGCATCGAGTGGACTATCTGCTGCCTTATGTGACGGACATGGTAGTGCTGAAGGAGGGGCAGCTGGTAACGGCTGATACCTTTGCTGCTGCAGCGCGGACGATGTATGAGGACGAGGAGCTGCGTCCGCTGGTGCCTGCGTTATGGCAGGTGAAGCTGGGCGTCGAGCGCCGTTTCGGTATCACTTTGGGCGAGTGGCGGACTGAGGCAGAGGCGGCTGCGGAATTACAGCTGCTTGGTTTTGAAGGGGGGAACGCCTGATGTTGGAGGCTAAAGAGGTCAATTTTGCTTACCGCAGGGGTCTGCCGGTACTGAACGATATCGCCTGCACGATCGGTGACGGCGAGTTTGTGGCGCTTTTGGGCCATAACGGCAGCGGCAAGACGACGCTGAGCCGTTTGTTCATGGCGCTTCTGCATCCCCGCAGCGGGCAGGTGCTGGTAGACGGCGAGGATATTGTCAATTATGAGCCGGCCGACCTGGCTGACAAGATCGGTTATGTATTCCAGAACCCGGATCTGCAGATTTTGGAAGATACGGTTTTTGATGAGGTGGCGTATGGGCCGAGGGCTAAAAAGCTGACGGCAGAAACGATCAAAAAGCAGGTGGAGGCAGCTTTGGCGGCTACAGGGCTGGCCGAGCTGGCGGTCGCGTATCCGCGTCTGCTGTCCTTTGGGCAGAAGCGGCGTTTGGGTGTGGCGTCGGCGCTGGCGCTCAATCCGCGTACTTTGATCTTAGACGAGATCACCAACGGTCAGGATGCGATCGAGAAAGAGCGGATGATGCAGTATTTGCAGACGCTGAACGAAGAAAAGGGGATCACGATCGTGTTGATCTCGCATGATATGGACGTGGTGCGCCGTTATGCGAAGCGGGCCATTGTCCTGAAGGACGGCGACCTGGTGTATGACGGTACGCCGACGGAGCTGTTCGGCGGTGCGTATGCTGTGGAGGAATGGGGCCTGCGCCGGCCGACGGCGGCTGCTTTGGCGGGCAGTCTGGGTTTTACGGCGGCGACACCCGAGGAGTTCTGCCGCCTGTTGGTGCGGAAAGGAGCTGAGGACTGATGCGGATCAGTGCGTTTACTCAAATCATTGTCACTGTCGCTGTGACGGCGTGGGTCTTTATCCTGCCAGTCAAGGCGGTGGCGACGATCCTGGTTTTTGAGCTGGCTTTACTGCTGTCGATCAAGCGCGACCGCATGACGATGGCGGCGATCGGCGGTTTGGCGGTGTTCACCGGGCTGATGATCCTGTTCCAGCTGCTGTTCGGTTCGCCGCTGGAGGTGGCGCTGACGGGCGGCCTGCGGATGCTGGTCATGACGATGGCGTTTTTGTGTATGCTGGCGGCGACGCGTATCCAGGATATTGCCCAGACGCTGGTGGACCGTTTCCACCTGCCCTGTGAATATGCTTTTATGCTGACGACGGCGCTGCGTTTCGTGCCTAATTTCCTGGCTGACAGCGAGATCACGCTGGATGCTCAGTCCTGCCGCGGTTATTCCAACCGGGGCAACTGCGTGAAACGCCTGCTTTCGTATGTCGTGGTCATCAGGCCGCTGGTCATGCGGGCGGTGGCCAAGTCCGAAACGCTGGCGCTGAGTATGGAGCTGAAGGGTTTCGGCAGCAATACTTATAAAAATATGCCGCGCGAGCCGCTGGGAGCCGCCGATTTTATCGTGCTGGGGCTGGTCGTGGTTCTGAGCACCTATCCGTTCTGGAAATGATGCCCGGCTGAAAATTTTAAATCATCCTGCAAGCAGCTGCTGCCTTAGAAAGGGAGCGGCTGCTTTTTTTGAGTAATATAATAATTTTATTGCCTAAAAGAATATAAATTACAGTTGATAAAAATAATAAATATGATAGAATAAAATCAGCAAAGTATATAAAAATATCGAACTATTTTAAATGTATGGATAGAAGGTGGCTGCAATGGTACAATCGGGTGATACTCTCGTTTTATCTTTAGCTGAATTACTGGGCGGCAAGCAGGTGGATACCGGAGTCATCGACAGGGCTCTGGCGGAGCTCTGTTCTGCTTTTGATTTTGACGGCGGGCTGATCTATGAATTGGACCAGTACAACCATCTGCATCTGAAAGAACGCTGTCTGCGTAAGGAACTGCCTTTGCGGGGCAGCTTTCCGATCGACGCGGTCGATGCTGCTTACCGCAGCTATCTGGCGCAGGAAACCTTTGTCTGGCTGGAGGGTGGACAAAAGAACAGTGCAGCTGAGAATGCTTTGCTGGAGCTGTTTGCGGCGCAGTCGCTGGTAGTGGCTTCAGTAGTCGATGAAACGCTGCAGATCTACGGGCTGCTGGTATTTGTACAGCAGTCGGCCCGGCCGGTGCCGCCGGCAGGCACGCAGCAGCTGCTGAAGACAGTGCTGTCGATGTTTGGCCGGTATATCGGGGTGCGGGTCTATCAGAACAAGCTGACTTTTGCCAAAAATTCGCTGGAAAGCATTTTGGATAATACAGGTATAGATATTTATGTCAACGATTTCCATACCCATGATATTTTATATGCCAATCGTTCTATGGCGGCCCCGTACGGCGGTATTTCGCAGTTTTTGGGGCGCAAGTGCTGGGAGGTGCTGTTCCCGGGTCAAAACGGGCCTTGTGCTTTCTGCCCGCAGCAAAAGCTGATCGATGAGAACGGCGAACCGACGAAGATCTATTCCTGGGATTATCAGCGGCCTTTCGACGGTTCCTGGTTCAGGGTGTTCAGCGCGGCGTTCCGCTGGGTGGACGGCAGACTGGCCCATGTGGTGAGCAGTGCCGATATCACTGACAATAAGCGCAACGAAGCTTTGGTCGAGTATCTGGCCAATTATGATTCGCTGACGAACCTGCCGAACCGCCGGATGCTGGTGAAGGAGTGCGAGCGCCGGATCGACAAAACGCAGGAGGGCGGCGAAGGTTATCTGCTGTTTTTTGACATCGACGGTTTTAAAAAGATCAACGATACCTTTGGTCACGAAGCGGGGGACGAGTTCTTAGTGCAGCTGGGACAGTTTTTTTCCGGTATCCCGCTGCTGCATGACGCTATTTACCGCAACGGCGGCGATGAGTTCATCGCGATCATCGACGGGGATAAAACGGAAGCTAATATCCGGAATCTGGCCAGCTTTATCCATCGGCGGTTTGCCCAGCCCTGGCGGCTGAAAAGGGGCGAGGTATTCTGCAATGTCAGTATCGGCGTGGCGCGTTATCCCGAGGACGGGAGGACGGCGGAGGAGCTGCTGCTCAAAGCTGATCAGGCTATGTACAAGGTGAAAAAAGCCGGCGGTAAAGGTGTCCTGTTTGGATATGAGCTGTAAATCGTAATAATAAAAGCCTTTATGACTTTGTCATAAAGGCTTTTTTATGCGCAGATCCTGATGATCAGTGGCGGTCAGTCTTGGCTGCCGCCAGGTAAAAGTCCAAAAACAGCTGGGCGGTGGCGCTTAGCCGGTCTTTTTTGGACCAGAACAGCGTTTGCTCAAAATACAGTTCATCATCAGCCAGCTGCTGCTGCAGCAACCCTTGGGGGAAGTCGTCCCTGCCGCCGGCGGAAACGATGGCGATGCCGCTGCCGTCCTGCACGAAAGCGAGTGCGGCAGTATTGGTGGTAGCGATAAAGCGGATCTTGGGCATGAAGCCGTGCTTGAGGCAGGCTTTGCGCAGCAGGCTGTAGCAGCCGAAGTTACAGCAGACAGGGATATTCTGTAATTGTTTCGGCGTCAGCGGTTGCTGTGGGTCAAGGCCGCAGTTTGCCTGCGGGCTGTAAACGGCGTAAAAATATTCTTTCTGCGTTTTGTGGGCGGCAAACAGCTGCGGTGACGGCAGCGGCGCGTTGGCAAAGGCAAAATCACTGCTGTTTTCCGCAATATGTCTGGTCTGGGCGCTGACGGCTTCTTCCCGGAACTGGAAGCAGATTTCGGGATAGGCGGCCGCAAAGGGACGCAGATAGGTGTTGATGAAAAAGGTGCTTTTGGCAGGCGAAACGCTGAAGCGCAGTGTGCCGGAAGCTTTTTTATTGAAGCTCTGCATATCTAAAAGGATGGTTTCTTCGGTGCGGCAGATCTGGCGGGCCTTGCCCAGGAAGGCTTCCCCGGCTTCGGTCAGGGTCAGCTGGCGTTTGTCGCGCGCAGTCTGGATCAGCTTGGCGCCGTAATAGTGCTCCAGTGTTTTGATCTGGGCGCTGAGGGCCGGCTGGGCCAGGGCCAGTTTTTTGGAAGCTGTGGTCAGGTTCCCTGTTTCGGCGACGGTGATAAAATTACGGTAAAATTCAAAATCCATAGCTCACCTCTAAAAAATATAAGAAATTCTTATTATAATAACAAAGAAATAGTATTTTACTTTTTTATACCACCATTCTACAATAAAAATAGTTTGAGAGCAAGAAGGGGATGGGGTTATGTACGGAAGTAAACGCAAGCGCCGCCTGCACAGCGTAGCGGTATTGCTGGGGCCGCTCAGCTTCGGCTTGACGATACTGCTGCTGGAATGGTTCTTTGGCTTCAAAGCGGCTGCGGCGCTGGGGACGACGGTCTGGATGGCGCTGTGGTGGATATTGCGGCCGGTCAATATTTCGGTGACGGCGTTCGTGCCGATCGGTGTCAACGCATTGTTTGACCTGATCCCGATGCAGCACGTTATCAGTCAGTATTTTTCTGAGATCATCGTGCTGCTGTTCGGCGCTGATCTGGTCTGCCTGACCTGGGCGACGACGGGACTCGACAAGCGGCTGGCGATCAAGACCCTGTGCTGTATCGGCACGTCGCTGCGGCAGCAGATAGCAGTCTGGCTGCTGGTAGCGACGGTACTGTCCATCTTTCTGCCGAATGTTGTCGTCTGTACGATCCTGGTACCGGTAGCGGTATCCATGCTGCAGTTTATTGGCGAGGAAAACATCAAAAACAGTAAGCTGGCAGTGCCGATCCTGCTGGCGATCGTCTGGGGTGCGGGCATCGGCGGCTTCGGCTCGCCTTTGGGCGGGGCGGCGAACCTGGTGGCGATCAGCTATCTGGAAAAGCTGACAGGACAGGAATTTATGTATATCGACTGGGTGGTGCGTTTTCTGCCGCTTTTGGTACTGGTCCTGCTGCTGAATCTGTTTTTCCTGTTCCATTTGCCGGTGCCGGTAAAGCACTTGGCTGGTACCAGCGAATATTTTAAGGAAATGTACGCGCAGCTGGGCACGATCAGGCTGGGCGAAAAAATCAGCCTGGTGCTGTTTGTCGCGGCGACACTGCTGGCTTTTATCCGGCCGCTGTACGCCGGGTGGCTGCCGGCGCTGAAGCCTGCGTATGTCTTTCTGATCATGGGGCTGCTGGCCTTCACCTTCGAGGATGAGGACGGCAAGGCCCTGCTGACCTGGGAATTTGCGGAAAAGGGCGTTATGTGGGGCATGCTGTTTTTATTTGCCGGCGGCCTGGCTTTGGGCAGTCTGGTGACGGAAACCGGCGCGGCCCTGAAAATGGCTGAGGCGATCACGCTGCTGCCGCTGACTGGCGGTCTGGAAACGGTGTTTGCTTTTACGCTGTTTTCGACGGTGCTGACCGAGATTTCCAGTAATACGGCTGCCGCCGCCATTGCTGTGCCTGTAGTGCAGAGTATTGCGCAGGCGTTGGGGCTGAACCCGATCCCGTATTTGTTCGTGGCGATAGTCGCCTTCAACAGCGCCTATGTGCTGCCGGTATCGATCAGGGCTATCCCGGTCAGCTATGGGCTGGACCCGGCCGAGCTGTTTAAAAACGGGCTGCTGCTGTCGCTGTGCAGCGTACTGCTGATCACAGTCGTCGGTTATTTGTTCATCAGGTACTGGCCGTTGTTCTCGACGGTCTGAAAAGGGTCTGTCGCTCCCACTGCTGCATGGCGGTGGGATTTTTTTGTGCGGGCGCTGGCGGCACAAGGTTTGGGAAAGTATGAGCCGGAAAAAGCGTTCACCAAAAACAAGTATTTATTTAATATTACAATTTAAAGATTGCCAGTAAAAATCTTTTAGAATATAATAAAAATAGTAACTTAATATAATGATTATATTTATTATAGATAATAATGGAAAATAGAAGGCAGCTGGCAATGAAAAATAATATCTTATTAAAAACTAATTTACTCGTCAGTGTGATTTTGCTGGTTGGTTTCGCCCTGATCGCGACTTTGAGCTACCGCGCTAATTATAATGCTTCACTGGTGAAGATCAAACAGGTCTCCTCGCTGGCCTCGGAAGGTATTTATTACCGTTTGTCGACGATGCTGACCAAGCCGGTGAATATCTCGCAGACGATGGCGCATGACAGCCTGCTGATCAAGCTGCTGGAGGAAGAGGGCAGCCGTTATCAGGAGGCCGGTTACCAGGAAACGATCAGGAAGTATCTGGATACCTATAAAAATAAGTATGCCTATGATTCGGTGTTCCTGGTTTCGGCGTCCACCAATAATTATTATAATTTCAACGGTCTGGACCGCAATCTTGTCCGGGGCGAGGATGAAAACGTCTGGTATTATAATTTTTTGCAAAGCGGCGAAGAATACAGCCTTAATATCGATAATGATGAAGTTGCTGGTGCGGCCAATAAGATCACTCTGTTTGTAAACTGCAGAATCAGGGATGCGTCCGGCCGGGTGATCGGTGTAGTGGGCGTCGGCGTGAATGTCGATTATATCAAAGGCCTGCTGCAGGAATATGAAAAGGAATACGACGTTGCGACATATCTGATCAATGAAAAAGGCGAGATCGAAGTTTCCAGCCTTTATAACGGTCATCAGACGGCGGACTGGTTCAAGGTCAATGACAGCGAAGATATCCGCAGCGAGATCCTGGAATGGAAAAACGGCAGGACCAACTGGGATATTTGGATGCCGGGCGATGTGCAGAATAACGAAAAAAGCTATCTGGTCGTCCGCTATATCCCCGATCTGTCGTGGTATCTGCTGGTAAAGCAGGATACCGGCGCCTTACTGGCCGAGCTGAATGAAAAGATGCTGGAAACGGTAGTTTTGATTTCGGTGGTGATCCTGCTGATTATTCTGACTATCACTTCGGTGATCAGAAAGTTCAACGTGCGGATGACTAAGCTGCTGGAAGAACGGCAGGAGCTGTTCAAGGAAGCGACCGAGCAGATCTATGATAATATTTATGAATTGAACATCACTAAAAACAGGGCAGCCAGCAAAAAGACTGAGCTGTATTTTGAGGCTATGGGCGCTAAAGACCTGCCCTATGAGGAATTTCTGCAGGCTGTGGCCGACAGGCAGCTGCTGGAAGAATACCGGGCCGGCTATGTGGCGACGTTCAGTATTGAAAACGTGATGCGGCACTTTAAGGCCGGCAATAATTATCTGCAGTATGAATTTATGATCACAGAAAACGGCAGTGATTATTTCTGGATGCGGATCGACGCTTATATTTTTTATTCGGAAGCTGATAAGTCAGTGCATATGTTTACTTATCGTAAAAATATCGACGAGGAGAAACGCAAGGAGCTGGAAACACAAAGAAAGGCTTCCACAGATGAGATGACCGGCGTTTATACGAAAAAGGCGACGGAAAGGATCATCGACGGGGTTTTGTGCGGCAAGCTGCAGGGCAGCTACAGCTTTTTTATCATCGATATTGATAATTTTAAGCAGGCCAATGATCTGCACGGCCATATTTTCGGCGATTATTGTATCCGGGAGTTCGTGGAACGGCTGAAAAAATTCTGCCGTGAGGACGATATCATCGGCCGTATCGGCGGTGACGAGTTCGTGGTTTTCGGGACGATATCGGATGAGGAAGGCGCCCGCCGCAAAGCGGCCCGCCTGTGCCAGAAGCTTGACACTATCTGTGAGGACAGCGGCAGCTGCTGGAAAATGTCTGTCAGCGTAGGGATAGCTTTAGCACCGCAGCATGGCAGAAGCTTTGCCAAGCTGTATGAAAAAGCAGATAAGGCTTTGTATCAGACAAAGGACAAAGGCAAGAACGGTTATACGGTCTATGAGGAAAAGGAATAAAGCGGAAGATAAATAAAAAGCCTGCGTTTCAGTAGAAACGCAGGCTTTTTGGATGTGAGGAAAGGATTTTTACGTAAGTTTTTGATATTTACCAGGGGCAGTTGGAATTAGGGCATTCGGTGCGGCCGTCGCCATAATAGCCGCCTCTGTGCTCGCCGCGGTATTCACCTTTATGGTGGCGGTATTTGCGGTGGCCTTCATAGTAATGGCCGCCGCCTGCATGGTAATAGCTGCGGAAATGCTCGCGGGCAGCGTCTTTTTCGGCATCACTCATGCTGTCCCATTTGGCGCGTGCTTCTTCACGGGCTTTCTGGCGTTCTTCAGGAGTCATTTTACGCCATTCTTCACGCTGTTTTTCACGTTGTTCAAAGCGTTCTTTTTCTTCGGGTGTCATATTTTTCATGCGTTCTTCACGCCATTTAGCACGTTCTTCTTCATGAGCTTTTTTGCGCTGTTCGGGCGGCAGTTTTTCCCATTCGGCGCGTCTGGCTTCACGTTCCTTGACCTGCTCGTCAGTCAGCTGCGGGCCGGGGTGCATGGGGCCGCCCCAGTGACGGCCGCGTTCCATATGGTAGGGACGGTCGGGATAATTGTCGCCTTCGTCGTGGTGCAGGATCGTGCCGACACGCTCGCGCATGCTGGGTTTGGTATCGGCCTGCTCGGCCGCAAAAGCAGCGGAAGCACACAGGGCGGTGAGGACACCGGCGATAACAAGAGATTTTTTCCAGGAAGTTTTTATCATAACAACATCTCCTTTAAGATTGTGATTTGAGGTTCGTTTGACCTTGTATGCTTATTGTAGAGTAAACTTATGTCAAAATTATGACGATTTACAGACTTTTTTCTGACATTTTTATTTTAGCATGTTTGGCAGGAAGAAAGCAATTTAGCTCTTTTCAAGGAATGCCTACATATTTTTCCATGCATTTTTCCAGAAGCAGCTGCGCCTGGCAGCAGGCTTTACGGGTCAATGGAAAATATTTTTGAATTATGTAAATAAAGTAATTGATAATTAAAATCAATTTAGACTTGTTTTTATAAAGAGAGTAGTGTATAATCAAATCAAAGGTTAGCCAGAGCTAACTAAAACGAAAATAAACTGCGATGAGCCAAAGCTTTTGGCCAAAGGAGGATCTATATGTATAAACAATATCAGCTGCCTTATGCTTATGGGGCATTAGAACCGCATATCGACGCATTGACGATGGAAACACATTATTCCAAGCATCATGCGGCGTATACTAAAAACCTGAATGACACAGCCGAAAAAGCCGGCGTGGCAGGACGGGACATCACCGAGCTGCTGGCAAACCTGGACAGTATCGCTGACAGCGGTCTTCGTAAAGCTATCAGAAACAACGGCGGCGGTTATTATAACCACAACCTGTATTTTTCGACTATCAGTCCTGACGGCGGCGGTGAACCGGAAGGCGCGCTGGCGCAGGCACTGACCAGAGAATTCGGCGGCTTTGCCGCTTTTAAGGAACAGCTCAGCGCGCTGGCGTTAGGGCAGTTCGGTTCAGGATGGGCCTGGCTGTCTGCGGCTGCCGGCGGCAAACTGCTGCTGTCTGCCAGCCCGAACCAGGACAACCCGATCATCGAAGGCAGCAGTTTCGTGCCGATCCTGGGCATCGATGTCTGGGAACACGCTTACTACCTGAAATATAAAAATCTGCGCGCCGATTATGTGCAGGCTTTCTACAATGTTATCGACTGGAAAGCGGTAGCAGCTAATTACGAGCAGGTCCAAAACGGCTGATTATCCGGCCGATACTGAAAATAACAGAATTTATAAATCTTGAGGAGGAATCTATCATGTCTAAAAAATTATATGAAAAAATGAATCTTTATCTTGCCAATCAGGAAGTCGCTTATATCAAGCTCCATAATCTGCACTGGTATGTGAAGGGGCGCAGCTTCTTCACTCTGCATGCAAAGCTGGAGGAGCTGTATGACCGGACTGCCGAGATCATCGACGCGGTAGCTGAACGGCTGCTGGCAGTTGGTCAGGCGCCGGTCGCCAATATGAAAGAGGCTTTGGCGCTGGCGACGATCAAGGAACTGGCAGATAAGCCGATTTCTTCGGAAGAAACTGTGCAGGGGCTGATCGCCGATGTGGAATACTGGATCAGGGATACCAAAGAGATCGTGGAGCTGGCAGATGCTGCCGGCGACGGTGTGACTGCGGACCAGTTCAATGATTATTTAGGGGAATATCAAAAACTGCTGTGGATGCTCAAATCCTACATTGCCTGAAACTGAACGGATAAACTGCAACCCTCGCTGCCATAAGGCGGCGGGGGTTTTTCTATGCCCGCAGATAAATTTTGCGGATAAACATTTTTTTGACACATCTTTGTGTTATATTGATTGCAGACAAGTGCGGACCTTATAATATACTTACAGGGAGCTGAGCTGTGCGGAGAATAATTTATCCCCGTACGCCAAAATAAGTATATAATGGTAATAATACATTTACGAGGTGCAGCGATGAATAAAATTTTGATTGCTGACGATAATCAGCAGATAACTTCTATTTTAGCAAATTATGCCCGCAAAGAGGGTTTCGAGCCGTTGGTGGCTCTGGATGGACAGCAGGCTCTGGAGCTGTTTGAGCAGCATGAAAAAAATATCGACGTGGTACTGCTGGACGTGATGATGCCGAAGCTGGACGGGTTCGAGGTCTGCCGTGAGCTGCGCCGCCGGTCGATGGTGCCGATCATTATGGTCACGGCCCGCGGTGAAGATTTTGAACGGATTATGGGGCTGGATATCGGCGCTGATGATTATATCCTGAAACCTTTTTCAGCAGGCGAGGTCATGGCGCGTGTCCGCGCTATCCTGCGCCGGGTCCAGCCGCGCGAAGCCGAGCAGCAGAATCTGTACAGCGTCGGCAATCTTGTGATCGATCTGGACAAATATCTGGTCACGATCGGCGGCGCGGACGTGACGCTGACGAAAAAGGAAGTAGAGCTGCTGTGGACTTTGGCTAAAAACAGCAGTAAGGTGTTTTCGCGTGAGAACCTGCTGGACAGTATCTGGGGTTATGATTATTTCGGCGACAGCCGGACTGTGGATTCACATATCAAGCGCCTGCGGGCCAAGGTGGATAAGTTTGAACACGAGGAGTGGGAGATCAAGACCATTTGGGGCGTAGGCTACCGTTTCGAGGAGAAAGAGCATGCGCAATAAAATCGCCTGGAAGCTGACGCTGTATTTTGCAGCGGTACTGCTGATCTTTGCTTTGGTCGTGGGCGGCACCTTTATGCATTTTTTCGGCAAGCATACGCTGGATCTGAAAAAGAAAGAGATGCAGGTGCGGGCAACGAAGATTGCCGAGGTACTGCAGGATAATATGTCGCGGCTGCAGAACCGTTACGGCGGTATCGGCAGCAGCCGTTTCATCCGTTATATCGACAATATCACGATGGAAAACGTGTGGGTGGTCGATGAGAATAAAAATGTCAAAATGCACCGTGAGGACGCCGGCGCGCTGCCCGAACAGCACGGGATGATGCACGGACATAAGCGGATGCTGATGCGTCAGCAGGAGGATATAGCCGAACCTGCCAGTGATTTTGACTATAACGCTCTGTCGCCGGAAATCAAAAGAGCGGTGGAACAGGGCTTTACCGGACAGAACTTTGTCATGGAGGAGATTAATCCCGTACTGGGCGAGCTGGTGGTCACGGTAGGCGTGCCTGTCAGCGATGCCGGCGGTAAAGTCAGAGCTGTGGTGCTGCTGCATTCGCCGGTGCAGGGCATGCGTGAAGCTGCCTGGGAGGGGATCAGGATCCTGATTTTATCGTGCGTCGTGGCGATGGTCCTGGTGTTTGTCCTGAGTATGCTTTTTTCGTGGAAGTTTACCAAACCACTCAATAAGATGCGGCTGGTCGCTGAAAAGATGTCGGAGCATGATTATACGGAGCGCTGCAATATCGACCAGAAGGATGAGATCGGGCAGCTGGCCCAAACGCTGGACGGACTGGGCGAAAGACTGCTGGAAGCAGATCAGGCCAGTAAAAAGCTGGAGCAGCTGCGGCGTGATTTTATCGCAAATATTTCCCATGAGCTGCGGACGCCGGTGACGGTCATCCGCGGTTCGCTGGAAGCGCTGTGTGACAGGATAGTCACCGAGCCGCAGGAGGTCGAGGATTACCACCGGCAGATGCTGGCGGAAACTTTGTTCCTGCAGCGGCTGATCAACGATCTGCTGGATCTGTCACGGCTGCAGAATACGGATTTCCCGATCGAAAAGGAACCTGTGAATTTATGCGATGTGGTACAGGACGTAGTGCGCAGCAGCCAGCGGCTGGGACAGCAGAAAAATATTACTATCCAACTGTCCTTGGACACGCCTGTCTATATCATTGAAGGCGATTATGGACGGCTGCGGCAGATGCTGCTGATCTTTTTGGACAACAGCATCAAATTTTCACCGGAACAGAGCAAAATCGAAGTTGCTCTGCTCGGCAGCAGGCTGACGGTAACTGACCACGGCTGCGGCGTGAAGCAGGAAGAGCTGCCCCATGTGTTCGACCGTTTTTATAAAACGCGGGGTGAAACGAATAAGAGCGGCAGCGGTCTGGGGCTGGCGATCTCGAAGCAGATCAGCGAACGTCACGGTATCGGACTGACAATGACAAGTATACCCGGCGAGGCGACCAGCGTAGTGCTGCAGCTGCCGCCGGCTCTGAAGAAAGGAAGTACAGATTAATGAACTATGGTTGTGAAGGCAAGGTCGCCTTTATCAGCGGCGGTACGTCGGGCATCGGCAAGGCTGTGGCCGAGCTGCTGCTGAAAGACGGCGCCGAGGTGTGGCTGCTGGGACGTGATGCCGAAAAGGGTACGGAAGCGGCGGTCACGCTGAGCGCTTATGGCAAAGTGCATTATGTGCAGGGCGACGTTAAAGATCTGGAAGCCTGCCGCAGTGCGGCGCAGAACGTGCGCGAGCAGCGTGAAAATATTGATCTGATCGTCAATGCGGCGGGGATCTATCAGGAACGCCGTTTGGAGAAGGTGACCGAATATGATTTTTTTTCGATCATGGACACTAATGTCAAAGGAACGATTTTTTTGACGCAGACCTTGCTGCCTCTGCTGGCGTCAGAGGGGGCGAGCATCGTGAACATTGCTTCCGACGCGGGGATCAATGGCAATTATGGCTGTCCGCTGTACTGCGCGTCCAAGGGCGCTGTCGTAGCGTTTACGAAAGCGCTGGCCTTGGATCTGGCGCCGCGGGTACGGGTCAACTGTATCTGCCCGGGCGATGTGGCGACGCCGATGCTGGGTAAACAGCTGCAGCAGGCGGACGGCAGTTATACGCTGGAGGATGTGGAGCAGGCCTATCCGCTGGAACGGGTCGGGGAGCCGCTGGAGATCGCGCATGTGATCTGCTCGGTGCTGTCGCCATTCAACAGTTTTATGACGGGCAGTATCATTCCCGTGGACGGCGGCCTGACAGCGAAGTAATTAATTGCAAATGCAGATGAAAAACAGGGACAATAACCTTTTGGTTATTGTCCCTGTGCTATTTGCTGCAGGAAGGCTTCATAATTGCCGATCGCGGCAAAGAGCATAAAAAAGACGATGGCGAACAGTATGTAGCGCAGCCGTCCGACCGGTTCTGCTTCGATATGGGTGCCGCAGGCCTGATCCCAGATCGTCGAGCCGCTGTCACGCAGCACCTGCCGCGCAAACCAGGCGGGAACGAACATCATGATCGGGATGCCCAGCCACAGCCCTTTGACATAGGCCCAGAAGGTACGTTTCCAGGCTAAATTGAAATCCAGCGGCGCAGACGGTGAAACTACACGCAGTCCCAGAAAGCTTTTGCCGGCGGTAGTGCCTGTGCGGGCCAGCATAAAGGCTTCAGCGCTGATGACGACGATCAGCTGCAGCGCCGAGTAAAGAAAGATATTGTTGAGCGCGAAGATAGAATTACGGCTCAGAAGCAAAAATAAAAAACCGATCAGGAAATAATCGAACATCCGCGCCCAAAAGCGGCGCCAGCTATGGTAATTGACAGGAGAGGCGGTCAAATGCAGCACATCCTTTTCAGTGTGATTTGATTAGCTTGTTGCCCTCTTATTGTAACACAGAATTATTTGCAGATATAGTGTGCTATTTTATGAAAAAAAGCATATAATATAAATAAAGCTCAGTGAAATTTTATGCGTGGAAACAATGGGGTTGGAGGGATAATTATGCAGAAAAATGCACCTATCGGAGTTTTGGATTCAGGCGTCGGCGGTTTGTCGGTCTTAAAATGTCTGCAGGCGGCGCTGCCGCAGGAGGATTTTATTTATGTGGGCGATACGGCGCGTACGCCGTACGGACCCCGCAGTGAAGCTGAAGTACGCCGGTTTGTAGGTGAGATCATTGATTATCTTGACGGCCGCGGGGTAAAGCTGGTAGTTATTGCCTGCAACACGCTGACTGTTCTGGGTGTGGACACACTTAAAGGCAGCCATGCTTTTGAGATCGTGGGGATGTCGAAAGGCGCGCAGCTGGTACTTGCCGCCAGCAGCAGGAAAAAGATCGGCGTGTTTGCCACTGAATTTACGATCAACAGCGGTGCGCATAAGGCCGCGATCCTGGCAGCTGATGACGGTGCGGAGGTCTATCCTCAGGCCTGCCCGAAGTTTGTGCCGCTTATCGAAGGCGAGCAGTTTGACAGCGCTGAGGTCAGGGCTGCTGTTGCCGAATATGCGGCGCCGCTGAAGGCGGCCGGCATCGACACGCTGATTTTGTCCTGTACGCATTATCCTTTTATCCAAAAAGAGATCGAAAGCGAGTTTGGCAGTGAGGTGACTGTGATCGACCCGGCGGACGCTACCGCGCAGGATACGAAGACGGTTCTGGCTGCAGAGGGGCTTCTGCGCTCTGAAGGAGCAGGTACTTTGGAGGTCTGCTTTACCGCCGATGTGGAACGCGGCGCGCGGATCGCCGGCAGAGTGCTGCAGCAGGGGAAATGCCTTTTTAAAGAAATAAAATTATAAGCGATTCGTCGCAATTAGAAAAAATTCCTGCTATTTGAGCAAATTTGCTGAAAAATAGCAGGAATTCTGCGATTTTTGTCTAATATAAAATAAAAATAAAAACATAGAATAAGGGCAAGATTTTGCTTTTGCCAGGGATGCTGTAAAACTAATTAGCAGACCAGTGTCTCAGGAGGTTCTGTTTCCGATGCTTTGCAACCTAATCAGCCGTACGAAGGGCTGAGGACGAAGCAAAAAACGACATCGGGATATTTCGACCCGTCTTGAAACTGTCGCTATCTATGCAGAATTGTATAGAGACTTTGCCTACCGGTTTCACAAAGACGTGGAAGCGGTATTTGTATTGCTTGAAATAAGTTTGCTGTGAAAAGAAGGGTGGTTGCTGTGGAGAAAGAGAGTATTTTAAAAGATCGGACGATAGTGGGGTCTCCGCTGACGCATTTATTTTCCCTGGGGATACTGATGTTTGTTTTCTGGCTGGCGCTGTCAGGAGATTTTGCAGTTAAATTTGTCGTGTACGGACTTATCACCAGCGCGGTGGTTGCCTGGATCTGTTACCCGCTGCTGCTTTTGCCCAATGCCGACGGCACCAAAAAATATTTTGCACTGGGTGTTTCGCCGATTGCATTTTTATGCTACAGTATGTGGCTTCTGAAAGAGCTGGTGCTGGCGAATATCGATGTTGTCAAAGCGACTGTACGGCCGGAGCTCAGGATCGACCCGAAGGTGATCCGTTTCGTGTTCAGGTCGGATAACCCGATGGCGAAGGTGCTGCTGGCAAATTCCATTACGCTGACGCCGGGGACGGTGACGATCAACGTAACGCCGGAGGGGATTTACGAAGTCCACGCTCTGACTGACGGGGCGGCGGAAGGGCTGCTGTCCGGGGCTATGCCGCGTAAAGTAGCAGCGCTTTTCGGTGAAAAATTCGATTTTATGGTATTGAAAGGGGAGTAGCATATGCATTATATGATTATCGCGATAATGATGGCAGTGATTGCTGTTATCGGTATGATGCTGCAGCGTGTTTTCCAGGGCCCGACGGTGTACGACCGGATGAATGGCCTGGGTGTAACGGGTACTGATACGATCCTTTTGATCATTCTGTTCGGTTATATGGACGGACGTCCAGAAATGTATGTGGACATAGCCCTTTCTTATGCTATTTTAGGCTTTGTCGGTTCGGTGATCATAGCGAAATATCTGGGAGGTAAGGATGTATGATGTTTGAGCTTACTGCACGAGAATTGATCGCCGAGATATTTCTCGCCGGCGGGGCGTTCTTTTTACTGGCTTCGGCTATCGGGATGCTGAGGCTGCCCGATTTTTACTGCCGGCTGCATGCTTCCGGCAACAGTGAGACTCTCGGTATCATGCTTTCTTTTATCGGGCTGATGATCTATGAAGGTATGACGATAGTTTCGGTGAAGCTGCTGCTGATTTCCCTGCTGATCGTTTTGGGGAATCCGATCGGCACGCATATTCTGAGCAAGGCGGCCTATAAATCAGGCCATCATGTCTGGACTTTGGAAGAAGACGCAAAGGAGGATAAGGAAGATGCAGATCTACATCATTGAAGCACTGTTATTGGTATTCCTTATAATTACTACTGTTTGCGTTATTTTCTGCAAGGATATCCTGTGCGCGGCTGTCATTTACAGTGAGTTCAGTTTCTGTGCCGTGCTGCTGTATCTGATGATGGGCGCGCCTGACGTAGCCTTTACAGAGGCCGTTATCGGCACGATCTCAACGATCTATTTTGTAGTGTCGCTGAAGAAAATAGACAGGTGGTGTAAGTAATGCGCGGTTTAGTAACAGTTTTACTGGCAGTGATCACAGGGATGTTCTGTTCCTTTGTGACATATCTGCCGTTCATCGGCGATGTCAATTCGGCTCCGAACCAGCATGTTACGCCTATTTACATCGAGCGCAGCGTGCAGGACACCGGGTCGCCCAATATCGTTACCGGGCTTCTGGCCGACTATAGAGGCTTCGATACGATGTGGGAAACTACAGTGATGTTTCTGGCCGGGCTGACAGTCGTGATGCTGCTGAGCAGCAGTACGATGGGACGCAGACCGGAAAAGGAGGATGAGGACGCATGAAGAAACCTTTCGGCGGCATAGTCCTTGATACGGCGTTCAGGCTTATAGTGCCGTTTTCTCTGGTTTACGGAGTGTATGTTCTGATTTTCGGCGAGGCCGGACCCGGCGGCGGATTCCAAGCGGGCGCGCTGCTGTCGATCGGTGTGGTTTTATCCAGACTGATCATGGGCGATCAGGCATCGTTCAATATTTCGATAAAAAATTCGCTGGTCCTGGCCGGCGTCGGGACCTTCATCTATGCGGCTACCGGCTGGCTGGCAATGCTTAACGGCGGCAATTTCCTGGATTACAGTTATCTGCCGTTTAAAGCAGAGCATACCAACGAGCTGCATGCTTTGGGGATTTTATTTATTGAGATCGGGGTAACGATCTGCGTTATGATGACGATTCTCAATATTCTGGATGCTGTTGTGGAAAGGGGGGACGAAAATGGGAGCGCTAAATGAATTTTTACAGACCAAGGGGATCTACACGCTGGTCATGATCTTGTTTTTTCTGGGCGTGTACGGTATGGTTCTGAGCAAAAATTACATGAAAAAGCTGATGGCGATGAACGTCATGCAGGTTGCTGTTATTTTCTTCTTCCTGTGCCTGGGACAAAAGGAAGGCGGTATGATTCCGATTTTTGATCCGGCCGTAACGGATGCCGCTTCCTATATCAATCCGCTGCCCCACTGTCTGATGCTGACTGCGATCGTCGTCAGTCTGGGTACAACTGGTGTGGCTATTGCTTTGCTGATGCGGATCAAAGAAGTTTACGGCTCCGTTGAAGAAGTAGAGGTTATAAGGAGGGCCAGCAAATGATCCAGCATTGTCCTGTACTGATCGTGCTGCTGCCTCTGACGGCGGCTCTGCTCTGCCTCTTATTCAGCAAGTTCAATAAGAATCTCGGTTCCTGGCTGGTCATCGGCTCGATCGCCGGTTCGCTGGCCTGCTCGCTGCAGGTACTGCATCAAACTCTGACCAGCGGCGAAGCGATCCACTACTGGATGGGCAACTGGGAACCGCCTTTGGGCATTGAGTTTGTGATCGATCCGCTGAGCGCGGTGATGGCGGTTTTGATAACCTTCATTTCGCTGATGGTTGCTGTGTACAGCAAGCCCTTTATGCGCAAGGAAGACTGGCTGCATATCGGCGGTTATTATACTTTGTACGGACTTTTGACGGTGGGCCTGTGCGGTATGGTCATCACCGGTGATATGTTCAATCTGTACGTTTATTTAGAGGTCATGTCCCTGTCCGGTTACGGGCTTATCGCCATGGGCGGTAAAAAATCCATGCTGGCAGCTTTTCGTTATATGCTGATCGGTACGATCGGCGCTTCCCTGTATCTGATTTCTGTTGCTTATCTGTATGCGATGACCGGTACTTTGAATATGGCTGATCTGGGCGAAAGGATCATGCCTTATCTCAGTTCGCCGCCGTTCGCTTTAGCGGTTGCATGTCTGTTTATCGGTTTCGGTATCAAAATGGCACTGTTCCCGCTGCACGGCTGGCAGCCGGACGCTTACAACTTTGCCCATCCCGGTTCGGCGGCCTTTATTGCCGGCGTGATGAGCAAGGTTCCAGCTTACGCAATCATTCGTTTCTTCTTTTATATTTTCGGTGTCAATAATCCGATCATCAGCACGGCCTTAACAGTTTTAGGCATTCTTGGCATCGGCGGCGTGCTGATCGGTTCGATCATGGCGCTGGCCCAGTACGACTTCCGCCGGATGCTGGCTTATTCCAGTGTGGCGCAGATCGGTTACATTGCTATCGGTCTGGCGATCGGCAATATGTATGGTTTTATCGGCGCCGTACTGCATATCATCAACCACGCTTTTATGAAAAGCGCGCTGTTTCTTGTTATCGGCGGTATCCAGTACCGTTTCGGCGAAATCAATCTGTACCGTTTAGGCGGGCTGAATAAAAAAATGACTTTAAGCACGATCACCGTTATTCTGGCGGCTTTGTCGATGGTCGGTATCCCGCCGACGGCGGGCTTTTTCAGTAAATGGTATCTGATGCTGGGAGCTTATCAGGGCGGGCAGTATTTCTATATCGTTGTTCTTGTTATCAGCAGCTTGCTGAACGCCGTTTATTTCTTCCGTATTCTTGAGCAGATGTTTGTTCAGCACGAGGCGTCGCTGACAGAAATCAACAGGCATGAAGGCAAGCTGGGCCTGCCGCCTGAGATGGCGATCCCGATTTTGTGTGCCGGTATCGGGATTTTAGTCCTGGGCTTTTACAGCGTGGATATTGTTGACGATATTCTCAAATCTGGACTGCCGGAGGTGTTTCTGAGATGACGATCATGGATTGCAGACCCTTCTTGGCAGTAGGCGTTTCCTTCCTCGCGGCGGTGCTGATCTCTTTCAGCCGCAGATATCCTAATGTCCGCGAAAGCTGGAGCGTTATTGCTTCATTTATTAAATTCGGCTTGATCATATCTATGGTACCGGGCGTTCTGGCGGGTGTGACCTATGAATGGACCCTGTTCCAGATCACTGATACGATCGGCTTTACCCTGCGTGCCGACAGCGCCGGTATTCTCTTTGCCTGTCTGGCTGCGCTTTTATGGATACCGATCAACTTCTATTCCATTGGTTATATGCGCTGTAACAATGAACATGAGCAAACAGGCTATTTTGCCGCTTTTGCTATCTGTATGAGCTCGGTTATGGGCATTGCTATGGCTTCTAATCTGCTGACCTTCTTCTTCTTTTACGAGCTGCTGACGATCGCCAGTTATCCGCTGGTCTTGCATAAGCGCAACGAAGAAGCTCTGCTGGCCAGCCGTAAATATCTGATCTACACTTTGATTTCCGGGCAGCTGTTTTTGGCCGGACTGGTGGCAGTTTACTGCATTTCCGGTACGATGGATTTCAAGGCAGGCGGTTTTTTAACAACGGATATGGCGCCTACCTGGCAGCTGCAGCTCATCTTCCTGATCATGATCCTGGCCGGATCGGTAAAAGCAGCTGTCATGCCGCTGCATGGCTGGCTGCCGGCAGCGATGATCGCCCCGACGCCTGTCAGCGCCCTGCTGCATGCGGTGGCAGTTGTTAAGACCGGTGTTTTCGCTGTCCTGCGTATCATCGGCTTCGTTTTCGGGCCTAAGCTTTTGGCGGATATTGGGACTGCTGATATCTTGGCCTGGTTTGCGGCCGGCAGTATCATCATTTCCTCGCTGATCGCTATTCAGCAGGATAATCTGAAACGGCGGCTGGCCTTTTCGACGATCGGGCAGCTTTCTTATATCGTTTTAGGCGCGGCGCTGCTGTCGCCGCTCAGTATCAAAGGCGCGTATCTGCATCTGGTGGCCCATGCGGTCATGAAGATCACGCTCTTTATGTGTGCCGGTGTTATTATTGTCAGGACGCATCGCAGTAATATCAGTGAGATGTACGGTATCGGCAAAAAGATGCCGATCACGATGTGCTGCTTTACGATCGCCTCGCTGGGTATTGCCGGGATGCCGTTTCTGGTCGGCTTTATCAGTAAGTGGAACCTGGCGCTGGGCGCTTTGCAGTCCGGCAAGCCCTTATATGTTGCAGTACTGATTGCAAGCGCGATGCTGGCACTTACTTATTTGATGCCGGTCTGTCAAATGGCGTATTTTAAAAGGGATCCGCAGGAACAATTCCGTACTTATGGTGAGGTCAGCTACAGAATGCTGCTGCCGATCTGTTTCACAACGATTCTGGCGCTTGTTTTAGGCGTGATGCCGGAAATATCCCCGAATTTCTACGCAATGGCTTCGCAGGCAGCAGATAGTATCTGCCAGGGCTGGACTGGAGGTGGCTGGTGATGAAGCTGACGAAAACTGCTTTGTATAAGCTGGTTCTTATAGTAGCGGTGCTTGCCGCTGTCCTGGAGTTTTTCTTCGCTCATCCTCATTATCACGAATGGTGGAACACTACCCCGGGTTTTAATCTGCTGTTTGGTTTTGCAGGCTGCTGGCTGTTGATTTTTGTAGCTAAAATAGTTATGACGCCGCTGCTGCAGCGTCCGGAAGATTATTATGATGACGGAGGTGACGATGACGATGAGTAATCTGCACCCCGGTTTTATCCTGATCGCTGTCGGATTGATAGCATTGTTTGTTCCTAAAAGTCTGCGCCGGCCGGTGCTTGCGGCAGGCCCGCTTTTGGGCTTAGGCGCGGTGCTGACGCTGGCGCCGGGCACGAATGCGACGCTGCCCTTTATCAACGGGATCACGCTGCATTATCTCCATGTAGACGCGCTCAGCTGGATTTTCGCCCTGATTTTCTGTATGATGGCGGCTATCGGCGGTATCTATGCCTGCCATAACAGTAACAGGATGGAAGCCTTCTGTTCGATGACTTATGCCGGCAGCGCGCTGGGCGTAACTTTAGCCCAGGACTGGCTGACTCTGATCTTCTTTTCGGAGCTGATGGCGGCTACTTCGCTGTTTCTTATCTGGTGTAAAAAAACTCCTGCTTCGCGGCAGGCTGGTTATCGGTATTTATTAGTGCATATGTTCGGCGGCAATCTGCTGCTGGCCGGTATTTTCTTAAAGGTCAGCGCCGGAGATTATTTAGTTATGCCGCTGGCACAGGGACCCTGGGATACTGCCTTTTGGCTGATCTGTCTCGGCATTTCCATCAATGCGGCCGTAGTGCCGCTGCACGCCTGGCTGGTTGACGCTTACCCCGAAGGTACGGTCACCGGCAGCGTTTTTCTGAGTTCGTTTACTACTAAAGTCGCTGTTTATTGTCTGATCCGCATTTTTGCAGGCACTGACTTCCTGATCTGGTTCGGTGTGCTGATGGCTTTATACGGAGCCTGCTATGCGATCATGGAAAATGATATGCGGCGTCTGCTTTCTTACCACATCGTCAGCCAGGTCGGCTTTATGGTCGCCGGCGTAGGATTGGGAACGGCTATGGCGCTGAACGGCGCAACAGCGCATGCTTTCAGCCATATCCTTTATAAGTCACTGCTCTTTATGTGTGCCGGCGCGATCATTTATGCGACTGGTATCCGCAAAATCAACCAGCTGGGCGGTCTTGCTAAAAAGATGCCGTTTACGTTCTGGTGCTTTGTGATCGCTGCCCTTTCGATTTCCGGTGTGCCGCTGTTCAACGGCTTCATCAGTAAATCCATCACGATCAGCGCCGCCGCTGCTGCCCATTACGGTTCTGTTGAGCTGCTGCTGCAGCTGGCTGGTGTCGGTACGTTTTTATCCATCGCCCTCAAGATGATCTACTTCATCTTCCTGGCGCCTGACAACGGCGTGGTCATCAAACGTGAAGTTCCGAAGAATATGTATGTAGCCATGGGTATCGGCGCGACTCTGTGCGTGTTATACGGCGTTTATCCCGAGCTTTTGTACAGGTATCTGCCATTTACGATGGAACCATACCACCCCTTTACGGTCGACCATATTACTCAGTCTATAGAAATGCTGGGAATGGCGATGCTGCCGTTTATGATGTATCTGCCAAAAATGGCGCCGCATACAGCTTTATCACTGGATACGGACTGGTTTTACCGGAAGCCTTTTGCGGGCATCGTGACCGGGCTGTCTTATCTGTGCTGTGCAGTAAGCCGGGCGCTTGGCAATACCTGGGAGGTATTATATGAAAAATCCATGGAGCTGAGTCATAACCCAATGGAATTTTTGGATGCCAAGCCTTTGCGCAACAGTCCCAAATATAATCCGGAAAATTACCGTACTTCGATCGCCGATCCGATCATGATAACATTAACAATATTATTCTGTTCTCTGTGTTATTTTATGGCGATCATTTAATAAAAAATAACGAACCGTACCAGTATTTAAAGCCGGTACGGTTTTTTATTGACTAAATCCCGCCGCTGGCGTACAATGAAATCTATTGATATTTAAAGGAGTGCAGTTTATGCAGCTTTCATTTCGCCTGGGCGTGATATTCATTCTGCTGGCAGCAGCAGCTTGGGGACTGGGCGGCGTTGCCGGCCAGTTTTTATTTCAATTTTATGATGTAGGCGCTCCCTGGCTCATCGCGGTAAGACAGATCATTGCCGGCGTGGTCTTTTTAGGCTATCTGCTGTGTCGCGGCGAGAATATCTGGGCAGTGCTGCAGGATAAAGAAGATCGTAAAGATCTGCTGGCATTTTCTTTTCTGGGATTGTTAGGGGCACAGTTTGGTTTTTATTACACGATCTCACTGTGCAATGCTGCTACTGCTACAGTGCTGCAATATACGGCGCCGATCTTTGTCATGCTGTGGATGTCCTGGAAAAACCGCTGCCTGCCGGAAGGGCGTGAGTTCGTCGGTATTTTTTTTGCTCTGGCCGGAGTTTTTCTGATCGCTACTCACGGCAGCCTGGATTCGGTGGTATTGTCGCCGGCGGCGCTGACCATTGGGATAATTTCTGCTATTTCCCTGGCGTTTTATACAGTTATGCCGTTTCGGCTGCTGCAAAAATATTCGACGACTTTGATCATCGGCTGGGGACAATTTTTATCAGGCGGATTTCTCTGTATCTTCATCAATCCTTTTGAGCCCAGCGGCCATTGGGATGGTGCGGCAGTCGCTGCTATGGTCTATCTGATCCTGGGGGCTACGGTACTGAGCTATAGTGTTTTTTTAGTGGGATTAAAAGTAGTAGGCGCTACTAAAGCCAGTCTTATTTCCTGTGCCGAACCTTTAGCTTCGATCATTGCCGTAGTGCTGTGGCTGAAAACGCCTCTGACGCTGGAGGATCTGGTCGGGATGACCTGCATTATTTTAACTGTGGTTTTATTGTCACTGCCTAAAAAATAAATTAAAAAAATACATGGACGGAGCTTTCCGTCCTTTTTTATTTGTCATAGTCTATGGTACAATAGAGTTAACAAAAATAAAGGAGTTGATTGTATGAGCATAAGTCATTATTCCTATAAATATGGTCATGGCAGTAAAGAGTTTTCTCTGGAGTCCGACCGTGTTATCAAAGAGGTCACAGTGGCCAAAATGCCATTGCTGGAGGATGTCAAAGCGGCGATTTTAGATGCCGTCTATCATCCTATCGGCAGTGCGCCAATCAACGAACTGGTCAAACCGGGACAGAAGATTGCCTTTATCTGCAATGATCCGACACGTGTGGCCAACAGTTTTGTCTTTATGCCCATTCTGGTCAACGAAATGAATAAGCTGGGTATCAAGGACGAGGATATGCATATCGTTTTTGCCTTAGGCACGCATCGTAATATGACTCATGAAGAAATGGTCGAAGCCGTCGGTGCAGAGGTGGCAGGGCGTTTAAAAATGTATAACAGTGATGCCAAGGTCAGTGAGGATTTTGAGTATTTCGGTGATACCTCCCGCGGTACGCCGGTCTGGCTCAATAAGCATATCTGTCATGTAGATCACGTTATTATGACTGGAACGATCGTACATCATTATTTCAGTGGTTACGGCGGCGGACGGAAAGCCATTCTGCCGGGTGTTGCAGCTATGGAAACCGTACGTGTCAACCACAGCTTTATGCTGGATCCTAATGCAGGTCTGGGTAAAACTGTCGGCAATCCTGTTTATGAAGACCAAATGGAAGGTGTGGCCATGTTTGCCAAAAACCATTCCGTATTTCTTTTTAATGCGATCCTGAATGCTCAGCATGAATTTTTAAAGATTTTTGCCGGTGATTATGTAAAAGCACATCAGGAAGCCTGCAAATTCGTCGATCAGGTCTACGGTGTCGAGATCCCGCAGGCGGCAGATCTGGTTATCGCCAGCTGCGGCGGTTATCCCAAGGATATCAATGTATATCAGCTGCAGAAAACAATGGATAATGCCTGGTGTGCTGTGCGTGAAGGCGGGGTAGTGATCATTATCGGCGAATGTGAAGAAGGCAGCGGTTCGAAGGTGCTGGAAGAAACCTGCAAACGTTTGGGAACGGCAGACGCTATCAAAGCCGACTTGGAAAAACATTTTGAGATCGGTGCCAATAAAGCTTTCGCGGTAACACGTCTTACCAAAAAAGCAAAGTTTATTTTAGTTTCGTCACTGGACAAAGAGCTGGCGCATGATATGCTGTTCGAAGCAGTGCCTACCGTGGAAGAAGCTCTGGCTGAAGCCGAAAAAGTAATTGGCAATGACTATAATATTATTCTGATGCCTGAAGGCAGCTTAACGGTACCACTTCTTCCAGCTTAAAGACAATAGTTTAAATATCAATTTAATTTGTATTTTTATAACTTATGCCTATATTTAAAAACGATTACAAATATTTTTATGCAAGAAAGTATTGCTTTAGCCTGAGGTTTAAGTTATAATAAATTCTGCGAATGTATTCTTAGATATTAAAAAAACTATTGCCTGCTGTATCTGCAATTTCGTAAATGCAGATTAAATTAAAAGGAGTTGTGAAGAAATGAACATTGATTACAAAGCTATTGGGGTCAGAATCAAAGCTGCCCGTGCGCGTAAAGGCGTTACCCAAGGCTATATCGCAGAAGTGACCGGTCTGTCTACACCGCATATCAGTAATATTGAAACAGGAAATACTAAATTAGGCCTGCCTACGATTATTCATCTGGCTAATGTTCTGGATGTTTCCGTAGACGAGCTCCTCTGTGATAATATTCACCGCAGCGAGAAGATTTTCCAAAATGAGCTGGCAGAATTATTGCAGGGCTGCGACGCCCATGAGCTGCATCTGATTACTGAACTGGCCAAGGTTGTTAAGAAAAACAGTTTGGACGGAGTGAAAAAAACCAGAGGCCGCAAACCGAAAAATAAAATCTGAGCAAAGCTTTTTAAACCTGCATTTCCAAAACCTTTATGTTATAATATAAATATCAGTAAAAGCTGTAGTGAAAAGGTGGACGGAAGTTATGGATAAATTTGTTCAAACAGAATTAGAAGGTGCCGGCGTTAATGTCGAAGAAACTTTAAGACGTTTTATGAATAATGAAATGCTGATGATAAAGTTTCTGAGAAAATTTGTTGACGACGAAAATATGAATAAACTGCGTACACTCATCGCTGATAAACATTATAATGAGGTACTGCCTGTAGCGCATACGCTGAAAGGCGTCAGTGGAAATCTTGGTCTTATTAAACTATATGAGATTTTTTCCAGAATGTGTCAGGACTGCCGTAATGATCAGTATGAAGATTTGGACGCATTTTACCTGTT
>OGWW01000157.1_pt1 | contig 46429 bp, 40 predicted proteins | sample 1576131 | NCBI WGS metagenome assembly OGWW01 (sample SAMEA3541576, study PRJEB24748) | human gut metagenome | biome: human gut; feature: human-associated habitat; material: faeces | place: China | collected 2012 | reverse complement strand
CCAGGCCGACCAACTGGCCTACCAGAACGAACGCGACCGCATTGTATCCATGCGTTTCTATCTGGCAGGCATCATTGTGTCCGTACTGTTTCTGATATTCCTCCTGGTGTTGGGCTGGAAGAAGATATTCCGTTTGAAGCATTCCCAAATGCGGCAGGAGGCGATGAAGGAGAAAGCGGTGCAAGCCATACAACGGAAGAATATGTTTCTTTCGAACATGAGCCATGAGGTACGTACGCCGCTGAATGCCATTGTCGGATTCTCGGCGGTACTGACGGATGAGGACGAGTCGTTCGATGACGAATCGCGCCGGGAATTCTCCGAAATTATCAAGGTGAATTCCTTTCAGTTGCTGAAACTTATCAATGACATTCTGGATTTCTCGGATTTCGAGAATGACAACATAACCTTCAACATTCGCACGCATGATGCCGTGAAGTTGTGTAATGAGGTCGTGGAGACCGTGATGGCCTCGCGCAAGCTGGAGGTTGAAATGCGTTTTGACACGGATTTGTCCGTCTTGATGCTGGATACGGACGATGCGCGCCTCCGCCAAGTCTTGATAAACCTGCTGGTGAATGCCGCCAAGTTTACGGAGCAAGGCTCCATCGTGCTGGAACTGAAGATGGCCGATGCCGATACGGCACTTTTCTCCGTGACGGATACCGGATGCGGCATTCCACCGGAGAAGCAGCACTTGATTTTTGAACGCTTTGAAAAGTTGAATGATTTTGTGCAGGGAAGCGGACTGGGTCTTTCCATCTGCCAACTGATTGTGAAATATATGAACGGCAAGCTGTGGGTGGACAGTGGGTACACCCGTGGCGCGCGTTTCTGTTTTACGCATCCTTTGAAGTATAATCCCGCATTACACGGAGGAACGGCGCAATGAAACGAATACTGATTCTCATCCATGTTTTGTTTTGCGGATATATCTGTCCGCTGCTGGCAGAAGACACGGGGGCTGTCCGGTATCAGGACAGCATCCTGAAGGTTGCCGATACTCTGCCGGCCACCCTTGTCCGGCTGACGTATCTCCGTGACATGGCCTACAAGCACCAGTATGCTCCCTATAACATGACTTTTTCCACCCGTCTGTACGAGGAGGCGCGGCGGCAGAAGAACGCTTTCTATGAGAATATGGGCGCTTACTATCTGGCGGCATGTTATGACAAGAAACACGACCCGGACAGTCTGTCGTATTGGGTGGATGTGCTGAAGGATTTTGTCTCCCAGGTAGGCACTTACGATTATTATCTGGAGCAGAAGGCTGCCATCAGCCGCGCCCTGGCTTCCAAGAGACAGATAGAGAAAGCGGTGTATGTGGCTAAGGAGACGTTGGAGGAATCAAAACTCCGCCATAGCAATAACGGGATGATAGCGGCGTATAACAGCTTGGGATGTGCCTACGGAGTGTCCAGCCGCCCGAATGAGGCACTGGACTCTTTCTTGGAGGCTTACCGGAATTTCTCTCCCCAGACAAAGACCAGCCTGAAGGTGGATATACTGTCGCGTATTGCCCAGGTATACGGCAATGGCGGTAAAGACAGCCTGAAGCTGCCCTATTTGCATGAAATGGACACGACGTTGCAGGCAGTCATTTCCAAAGAACCCGAGACACGGAAGAACTGGAGCAATTTCGAGATTGACTGCGAAGTGAAGTATATCCTGCACTACATGAACCAGAAGAACTTTACAGTGGCGCACGAGCATATCGAGAAAGTAAAGAAACTGCTTGAACCGCATGTAGATCCCGTCTTCTGGCTGAATGTCCAGTTGATACAGCTTCAATACTATGCCAAGACCGATGAGTATGACAAAAGCATCGCATTGATAGACGAGGTGACCCCTACGGTACTGAATAACTACGTCTCCACCTTTGCCACTTTGATAAACTACAAGGCGAGTACGCAATATGACAAGGGGGACATTGACGGGGCTATCGAGACCCGGCGCTACCTCATACGCAAGCAGGATTCGCTGAACAATGCCTTCTCGGCCAACCAGTTGAAGCAGGTGAAGGAGATTTACTACATTGACGAGCTGTTGTTGGAGAAGCAGAAGATTCAGGACATGAATTACCGTATAGGATTTATATTCCTGGGTGTCTGCCTGCTGCTGATGCTGCTTTTCTATCTGTATACGCGCTATGTCTCCGGAAAGATTGCTGTCGTAGAGAAGAAGACGGCTGAAGCCGCTTTGCAGGCAGAGACGGACAACATCGCGAAGGAACGTCTGAAATCGGAAATCAGCCATGATATACGTACTCCGCTGAATGTGGTGGTGGGCTTTGCCGAATTGCTGACCGGGAAAGAGGAGCTGGATAAAGAGACTAAGAGGGAGTACGGACAGATGATTCAGACCAATGCGGAAAGTCTGCTGAATTATGTCAACAGCATTCTGGAGTTATCCCGCTTGGAGTCCGGCAAGATTCAGTATGAGGACGAGGAGTGTGACATTATTCAGTTGTGCAGTGAGGTGCTGGATAAAGTGAACGGTCGTGGGGAGAGCACTGTGTCTGTCAGCCTGCAGACCGATCTCAAGGAACAGCTTGCAAGGACGGACCGGAGGTGGTTCGATACATTGCTTGTCAGCCTGCTGACTCCGTCAGAGAATGACACTTCCCGTTATGAGGCGATTATCCGCATCAGACGCGACCGGAGTAAACCGCTCCTTTATTTCGACGTGGTCAACGCCCCGTTTGCAAAGGTACATTTTGAGAATAAAACGAGCTTGATTCGCCATGAAATCAATGCCCATTTTATTCATTATTTTGGAGGTATCTACAAGGTGCAAACCGAAGCGGAGGAAGGCCCTACTATTTCGTTCACTATTCCTTGTCGAGATTGATGCGGACGATGCCGCCGTAGGGCGTCAATGCGTCGAAGGCTTCTTCGGCTTTGAGGATTCCGGCATAGAGTTGTGCGCAGATTAATACGCCTCCGTGTGCGAAGATGGCAACGCGTGTATAGGGCTTCTTCTTTAATTCGTCCAAAAACTGGCTGACACGCCGGTATTGCATAGCAAAAGATTCTCCACCGGTAGCTGCCACGTTTATGTAGTCGGCATACCATTCCTGCAGGCGTGGGTCCTCATTCTGCTCGAACGGCTTCATCTCCCAGTCGCCAAAATTGATTTCCATAATCCGTTTGTCCCGTTCTGCATCGGGATAGCCGCAATAGGTGGCGAGGCGCACGCAGCGGGTTAGGGGACTGGTGTAGACGTGGTCGAACGGAAGGTATGTCTTCAGGTTTTCTGCTGTTACGGCGGCTTCCGTTTCAAAAGTAGGTTTCAGGGGAACATCGGTCTGACCGTAGCACATCCCCGGAGGAACATCTACCGAAGTGTGTCGAATGAGTATTACTTCCATCTTTAATTTTCAGTTGTTAATTTATAATTAGAATAAGGCTTCCCAAGTAGAAGGACAGTTCGCATAGCAGGAAAGTGGCCCCGCAGCAGTCACCCGTATATCCTTGTAGGCGCCGCTTCATCAATCGGTAGAGCAGGAAGAAGGTGAGCAGTGGGAAGAGGGTGGCAATCCACAGCTTTATAGGCAGCAGCAGTACGAAAGGAAACAGGCCGCAAAGAAATCCGGCCAGTAACTCGTGCCAGCTCATGCGGTTGTAGACGGTCTTGCTTTTGCTGTCTTCCTCTTTCCGGGCATAGGGCAGGTAGTTGACAATCTGGGAGGCACAGAACTTGGACCAGCAGTCACCGCTGAGCACAAGGATGCAGAGAAGTCCCAGTGGCAGGTGATGAAGTTGGAGCAACAGCAGGAAATAGCATATCAATCCGATGACACCGTAGCTTCCGATGTGGGAATCCTTCATGATGGCAAGAGTCCGTTCTCGGGTGGTGCCGCCACCAAAGCCGTCGAAAAAGTCCGCCAGTCCGTCTTCGTGCAGGCAACCGGTGACAAGCAGGCGTGCGATGAGGGCAAGAATCCATGCCAATGACACCGGCATAATCTGTCCGGCAAGCCACAGCACTGCCGCCATCACGCCTCCCGTCAGCCAGCCTATAAGCGGCCAATAGGGAACCACATGCTTGAAACATTCTGCCGGTACTTCCTTGATTTTCCAGAAGGGCAGTCGGGTGAGCATTATGAATGCAGCCAAGACATTGTTCATGTTAAAAGTATTTGGTGATGGAGGCATGTGCAAAGTTATCCATTTCATTGAGCATCCGCACGGCCGAGTCGACAATGGGATATGCACAGATGGCCCCCGTTCCTTCTCCCAAACGCAGCCCCAGATTCAGCAGCGGACGGGCATGCAGGGCGTCGAGTACCAGTTTGTGGCCCGACTCGTCTCCGCAGTGTCCGAAGATGGCGTAATCCGTCACTTCCGGGTAGAGCCTGGCGGCAGCAAGCAGGCAGTTGGTCATGATGAATCCGTCAACAAGGATAATCATCCTCAGCTCGGCAGCTTGCAGCATGGCGCCTATGGCCATTACCATTTCCAGTCCACCAAAGTAGCGGATGATGTCCCGGGGAGAGCCGTCGCCTTTGTAATTCTCCATAGACTGTTTCAGCACTTCGTATTTGTGGCGGATGCCCGCGCTGTCGAGTCCGCTGCCTGCGCCGACACATTGTTCCAGAGGAATACCGGTAAAGCAGGTCATCCACAGGGAGGATGAAGAGGTGTTTCCGATACCCATTTCACCGAAGCTGAGGACATTGCTGCCTTCTTCATGGCATTGGCGCACCACCTCGGCACCCCGTTCCAGACACATCTCCATTTCCTCTTCCGTCATGGCTGCCTCGTGCAGATAATTTCTGGTACTTTTGCGCACTTTCATATTGATGATGCCTTTCTCGTAGGGGAGGTCGTAGTCTACTCCTGCATCTACTATTTTCAGGGTAAAGCCGTGCTGCCGGCAGAGGAAATTGACACCTGCCCCTCCATGAAGGAAGTTGCTGATTTGCTGCCAGGTGATTTCCTTTGGAGACAGACTGACACCTTCTTCTACAATGCCGTGGTCGGCGGCGAAGATAATGTTTTGCGGATGTTTCAAGGCGGGGGATAATGTCTGTTGTATGAGTCCGATTTGGAGTGCCAGTTCTTCTAAAATGCCCAATGAACCTTTGGGTTTGGTCAGGTTGTTGATTTTGTCAATCAATGCGGGACGGATTGACTCATCCGGGCGGGTGATATGAAATGTTTTCATCAGTCTGTTGAATTTTAATTGTTTGTTGTTTTATGAATGAGTGTTTTTTACGGTAAGTGGGATGCCGGATACCATCAGTATCACTTCGTCGGCACGGGCGGCTACATATTGGTTCATCCAGCCTTGCATGTCCGTGAACTTTCGTTGCAGTTCGTTCTCGGAAGTTCCTCCCATACCTATTTCATTGGTTACAAAGATGAAGGTTGCGTCTTGTGCCGTGAAGCGGTCGAACTCTGCCTTTACTGCGGCAAGTGCCCGGTCGGTATCTGAATGCAGGTCGAAGAAAAAGTTGGTACACCATAAGGTGATGCAGTCTATCAGGACGATCCGTCCCTCCAGCCGGTGGCGGCTGAGTTCTTTCTGCTCTTCGATGTTTGTCCATTCCGGTCCCCGGCGTTCCTGATGCCGGATTACCCTCTGGCGGAATTCTTCGTCCCAAATGCGTGCTGTGGCAAGATAAACGGGAGTGGGAGAGAGCTCGAGTGCCAGCTTTTCCGCATAGGTGCTTTTGCCGGAACGTGCTCCTCCGGTGATGAGTATGATTCGTTTCATTGGTATTTAGTCTGTATTTTGAAAGAATATCTTTGTTTTCCCGAGCAAAAATAAGAAATATTTGACGAAACGTTTGTTTTTTTAGGAAGGAATTTATTAACTTTGCCACCGTTTTTAAGGCATGACCTTGGAAATGTTTATGCGGCAGTAGCTCAGTTGGTAGAGCATCAGCTTCCCAAGCTGAGGGTCACGAGTTCGAGTCTCGCTTGCCGCTCTTTATAAAAGGCTGAATACTTAGTTATTCAGTCTTTTTCTTTTTTAAGAACATTCATTCTCAGGTATTAATAATTCTTCTAAACTATTTTTTAAGCTGCACTTATATTGTTTTTCCCCTTTTTCTGTTTTTCTTATTGTTTGTTCGCATATGTAATATAGCCGAAATATATATTACATCGTGAATAGTAAATTTACAAAAATGCAACACTTTAAAGGTTAATAAATATAAAAGAAGTAATAATATATTCTTTATATGTTGCTTTTATTAAAAATTATCCATTTATTTGTCTGACAAATAATACTAATAGGACTAATAATAACACGATTTAATATATGGAAAACTTAAAAATTGATGGGCAGTCGATTACTTTGGTAGACCAAGTGGAAGACAAGTTATTGAATTATTTCAGAAGTCAGGACTTGAAAGTGGGTGATTCTATCCCTAACGAAATTGAGTTGTCGTCAGCGTTGGGGGTAGCTCGTAGTGTTCTTCGGGAAGCTCTTAGCCGTCTGAAAATGATGGGAATGATTGAAAGCCGTACACGTCGTGGAATGATATTAACTGAGCCTTTCATCTTAGGGGGAATGAAGAGAGTGGTTGATCCCCGTATTATGAGCCAGGAATCACTTCTCGATCTTTTGGGATTCAGGGTTGCCTTGGAGATAGGAATCAGTAGTGACATATTTCATAATATTAAAGAGCAGGATATTATGGAACTGGAAGAGATTGTTAATGCAGGCGTTGCATTGGGGAACAACGAATATGCCAATCTCAGCGAATATACTTTCCATTCAAAACTATACGAAATAACGGGGAATAAGACGATTGTACAGTTCCAAAGCATCATTCATCCGGTTATGAACTTTGTAAAAACCAATTTGAGGGAACGGGTGGAAGCTATAAATATAGAACTGGAGAAAAAGGGAAAGATTGTAACTCACACCGATTTATTGAACTTTATCAAGAATAAGGATGAAATGGGCTACAGAAATGCTATCGAGCAACACTTTTATGTCTATAAGAAGCTGATTTATGATAGGGCAGTGTTAGGAGAACAGAATAAGGGTCAATCACAATAAAAATATGACAAATGACACGGATTGTAAATAATTGTGTTGCATTGGTATGCCTTTGTTTGTTTTGGGGTCAAAGCCTGAGAGCTGCAGATGCTTCTCATTCTGAGCAGATAAAGTGGGGCAACGAGAGTGTTTTTAATGAGGAACACAACACTTTGGGACTCTTTTCCGGAGTACTTGGCGGACAAATTGTATTGGCAGGCGGCACTTCCGACGATTATAGCCGATGGGGAAGAAATGCGGTATGCCTTTCTGAAAATGCCGGATTCGCTTTGTATGAAGATGTGTTGTCCAAGCCGTTGGCTTATGGCGCTTCCATAACACTCTCTGACGGTATCTTGTGTATTGGAGGGCGTGATTCTTCCCAATGCTACGAAGATGTATTTTTTGTCACAATGCAGCAGGGCAAACTGAATGTTTCGGAAGATTGGCCGCCACTTCCTTTTCCGTTGTCTAACGCGGCAGGAGCACTACTGGACAATAAGGTATATTTGTTTGGAGGCAGGAAGTCGGTAAGTCCGTCCAGGTTATCGGATTCTTTTTTTGTGCTGGACTTGTCGAACAAGTCCAGAGGATGGAAAGAACTACCGGGCTATCCGGGATGCGTCCGGGAAGATGCAATTCTCGTGGTACAGAACAACGGCGTTTCCCCTTGTCTGTATTTATTGGGTGGACAGACGGAAACGGAAGAAGGGTTGTCTTCTTGCTTGACTGATGGATATGTCTATAACCCCCAATTGGGTAAATGGAGTTCATTAGGTTCGGATTTTCCGAAAGGAATATGTGCTGCTGTCGCCAGCGGAGCCAACCATATACTTCTTTTTCAGAAAGAGCCGGAAGATACACAGCATCTTAAAAAAGAGAATGCTTTATGGAAATACCATACAATTACGCAGACTCTTGTCAAGTCTGAATGTATTCCAGGTACCTATGACACTATGCAAGTCTTGCAAAGAAACCGTTCCTTCGTTATACTCGGTAGCAATGCCAGTTCCGGAACGAATAGACTGTACAGCCTTCAAGGGGATATTGTTCCTTTGGAAAAGGGGTTGGGACTTGTCAATATCCTTGTGATTATCGGTTATTTTGCCGTATTGGCCGGAATTGGAATTTACTTTTCACGGCGCCAGAAAAGTACGAATGACTATTTCAAGGGTGGAGGACGTATTCCGTGGTGGGCTGCCGGGCTGAGTCTTTTCGGAACCGCGTTGAGTGCCATCACCTTCATGGCTATACCCTCCAAGGCATATGCCACTAACTGGAGTTATGTGTTGTTCAATACCGGTATTGTGTTTGTTGCCCCCGTCATTGTTTATGTCTTTATTCCTTTTTTCCGGAGATTGAATATAACGACTGCCTATGAATATCTGGAGATACGTTTCAATGTCTTTATCCGGGTTATTTGCAGTCTGGCCTTTATTATTTTCCAGGTAGGGCGTATGGGTGTTGTGCTTTTTCTGCCCTCCATTGCTTTGAATGTGGTGACTGGATTGGATATATTCCTATGTATCGGTATTATGGGAGTTTGTAGTATTCTATATACAATGATAGGGGGAATAGAGGCGGTTGTATGGACAGATGCCATTCAAGTAATTGTACTGTTGGGAGGAGCGATATTTGCAGTGATATACATCTCGTGTTCTCTTCCTGGCGGATGGGGTGAAACGATTGATATTGCCGTGGCAAACGGTAAGTTCGATTTGGGAGCAACGAACTTTGACTTGAAGGATGCTACGATGTGGACTGTCATTATTGCCGCATGTTTTACCCATCTTACCACCTATGGGACGGACCAAAGTATGGTGCAGCGCTATCTCACTACCTCTTCGATGAAAGAGGCACGGAAGAGTGTATGGACCAATGCGATACTGACTGTTCCCGCCACACTGATTTTCTTCTTTATAGGCACTGCGCTTTATGCCTATTACAAGGTGTATCCTGAGAATCTGAGTATCAGTATTCCTAACGGCGATGCTATTTTTCCGTGGTATATTTTTACCCAATTACCGGTCGGTATTGTAGGGTTGTTGATTTCGGGCATCTTCGCTGCGGCAATGTCCACTTTGAGCGGCAGTATGAATTCGGCAGCCACAGCTTATATAGTAGACATTTATTCACGTTTCTTTCATAAGGGAGAGGGTGGCAATGAATTGCATGCGGCACGTATGGCAACTTGTGTGATAGGAATCATTAGTCTATCTTTTGCTTTTCTTATGGCAACATGGAATATCGCTTCATTGTGGGACGAATTTAACAAGATACTCGGGCTCATATTGGGCAGTATGGGAGGACTGTTCATGTTGGGCATGCTTACCAAACGCGCCAATTCCGGAGGAGCAATCATTGGTATAGTCGCAAGTATCATCGTACAATTGTTTGTTGCCAGATTCCAGACGTTCCATTTGCTTTTGTACACGGCATCCGGCTTTATCTCATGTTTTGTCATAGGTTATCTGGCAAGCTTGTTCTTTAAGAAAAAATAGGTTTGAACCTATCATTAATTATAATATAATTTTATTTATGAACAAACGACTTTTAACAGGATTAATCGCTGCACCATTTACGCCAATGCACGAAGATGGTTCCTTAAATTTGCAGGTGATCGGGCCGTATGCAGAGTTTCTGATGCAAAAGAAATGTGTGACGGGAGTGTTTATTTGTGGCACGACGGGAGAATCCGTTTCTCTGACAACAGAAGAACGAAAGGCTGTTGCGGAAAAATGGATGGAGGCAGCCAAGGGAAAACTGAAAGTGATAGTGCATGTAGGTGGCATGTCGCAGGTTCAGTGTGCCGAGCTGGCAGCCCATGCGCAAGCTATTGGAGCTGATATGATAGCAGCCATGGCGCCCTGCTTTTTCAAGCCCGGTTCTGTAGATGAGCTGATAGGTTTTTTCAAGCCGATAGCTGCATCGGCTTCCCGCTTGCCGTTTTATTACTATAACATGCCGTCCATAACCGGGGTTTCCTTGCCGGTACACAAGTTCCTTATAGAGGGCAAGAAGCAAATTCCCAATCTGGTGGGAGTCAAGTTTACTCATAACAACCTGATGGAGATGCAGCAGTGCATTCATGCGGACGGTGGGGCGTTCGAAGTCTTGCACGGTTTTGATGAGATACTGATTACCGGATTGTCGGTTGGAGCTAAGGCTGCCGTAGGCAGTACCTACAACTATGTTCCGGGTATATACAAAGCTGTGATGGAAGCCATGGAAAAGGGAGACCTTGAAACAGCCCGTGAAATGCAATGGAAATCTGTTGAAATCATTGATGTGCTGATAAAGCATGGGGGAGGAGTCAGAGCTGGTAAGATATTCATGAAACTGGCAGGAATAGACTGTGGACCATGTCGATTGCCGATAGCTCCTTGTTCTGAAGAAGAGCTGGAGGAGACAAGAAACGAATTGAAAAATACGGAATTCTTCAAATACATTAATTAACTAAAAACGATTGCCTATGGAGATATTGCAACAATACATCCAATGAAAAAACTCATTGGCCAACTTAAGTTTGACCCCCGAAAAGGGAGGGGAAACGAGTATTGGCACTTCCCGTTTCCCCTTAAATAAATTACTGAAACAATTTATTATTAAAATCGTAACAAAGATGAGAAAAATATTTCATTTTCACCTCATAACTTTTCTACTATTTTGCCCATTTTTGCTTTGGGCACAAGAATTTAACCTATCAGGTGTAGTAGTGGACAATACTGGTGAAACTCTTCCAGGAGTTTCCATCGCTGTGAAGGGTACGACTCGAGGAGTTATTACGGATATGAATGGCGCTTTCCAGCTGAAAGTAAGCAAGGGGGAAACTCTTGTATTTTCCTATGTGGGCTATGATGAACAGCAAATCCTGATTACTAATCAAAAGATTCTTAACATCCGGATGGAACCGACCACCATGGGGCTGGATGAAGTGGTGGTTGTAGGTTATGGTACCCAATCCAAGCGTACCGTAACATCCGCCATCAGCAAGGTGGATGGAGAAACATTGAAGGCAACTCCTATCAATACTGTGGGAGAAGGGCTGAAGGGTAAAATTGCGGGTGTACGCGTGTACAATGAGAACAATACTCCGGGTGCAGAGGCTACGTTCTTGATTCGTGGTGGTTCATCTATCAGTCAGAGTAATTCTCCTCTTATATTAGTTGATGGCGTAGAGCGCAGTACGGCGGGTATCAATCCCAATGACATCGAATCTATCGAAGTCTTGAAGGATGCCGCTTCTTCTGCTATTTATGGTTCGCGTGCATCGAATGGAGTTGTCCTGATTACGACAAGAAAAGGAAAAAGCGGTGCTCCTCGAGTGACGTTTGAGGCTTCCTTTGCAAACGAGAATGTGGAGCGGATGATTGAGTATCTGGATGCTACCCAAGCTGTTACTATCATGCGCGATCGTTGGGCTTCCGGACCCAGTCCGGAAAAGTTATACCTTGACGGATATGCTTATAGTTCCGGCAATACGGATGCTTCCAAGTTTTCTACCCGTTACCTGAGGGATGGAGAGAGCATTCCGGCAGGATGGAAGTCTGTGGCTGATCCGTTGGATCCCAGTAAGACTTTGATTTTTGAAGATAATGATTGGGCCAGTACTTGTTTCAAGAATGCTCTTTGGCAAAATTATTATGTGGGGATAGAAGGAGGTACGGAGAAATTGAGCTATGTGGGCAGTATTGGCTATATGAAAGATTCCGGTGTAGGTGTAGGCACGGCATTCGACCGTTTCAATGCCCGTACTAATGTAACTGCCAAAATCAGAGAGAACCTGACTTTCAGTAGCAACATAGATTACAGCCAGACGAATAGCGAAGAGTATGCCAGTCAGTATCAGGTGATTTCCCGTGGACTGATGACCCCGGCCGTTCAACGTAAATATTGGGTGTCTGACAATGAATGGTACGGAACCCCGACGCCAGGTCCAAACTCTTCGTCTCCGAATCCGAGCTTCTACTCGTATTTTAATGATAACAATCAGCGTACCAACCGTTTGGGGTTAGTCGGCTCTCTTGATTGGGAAGTTTTGAAAGGATGGCATGCTGTGGGCACCGCTTCTTTGTTTACGCAAAACAGCCATGGAGATACATTCATGCGTGCCAACCCGATGAATGGAACGCGGAAGGCGACTACCAACATGACGGATGAGCAACGGAAGAAACTGGAATTCTACACCAGCTATACAAGAACGTTTGCCGATAAACACAGCATCAGTGCGATGGTAGGATATTCCTATCAGCAATATTTGTACAAGTATGTGTATGCTGCCACTACCGGACACAGCTCCGACAAGATACCGACATTGAACGGAGGTTCTGTTTATTCCGATGCAACGTCGACCAAGCAGGAAGATGTGAATATCGGTTATTTCGGCCGATTGAACTATGATTATCTGAAAAGATATATGTTGACTGCTACTTTCCGTGAGGACGGCTCTTCCCGTTTTGCCAAGGGCAACCAATGGGGATTCTTCCCCGGATTGTCTGTCGGATGGGTTATGAGTGATGAGCCTTTTATGCAGAATATCGGTTTTATAAGTAATTTGAAGTGGCGTGGCAGTTATGGGCAGACCGGTAACAACTCCATCGGCTATTACGATGCATTAGGATTGTATGCCATTACCACCAGTTACGATCAAAGTGCTGCGACCGTTTCTTCGGCCATGCCTAACAAGGCTCTTGAATGGGAGACTTCCACACAATTGGATTTAGGTTTTGATTTAGGCTTGTTCAAGAACCGCATCATTCTGGGTATCGATTACTTTAATAAGATTACGGATAACCTGATTACTTCCAAAGTATTGCCCAATACGTCGGGATACGGTTCCATCCTTACCAATCTTGGAAAAGTACGTTTCCGTGGTTTCGATGCTGAAATAACAACACGTAACATTGTCAAGAAGGATTTCACGTGGGAATCTAAATTCACCATTACTTACGTAAAGAACAAGGTGCTTAAACTGCCCGAAAACGGACGGGACAAGAACCGCCAGGGAGGATACTCTGTAAAAATGCAGGATGGCACGACCAAAGAATTCGGAGGTGTTGCCGAGGGTGAACCGTTGGGGCGTTTCTATGGATATAAGAAAGACTTTATCATTACAACTCCCGAGCAGGCTGCCAATGCCCGTTATGACACCTCATCCAAAGGTTGGGACTGGACCACGAAACAGAAACTGGGTGTCGGAAAAAAGACTATTGGAGACTATGAGTGGAAAGACCTGAACGGAGACAATATCATCAACAGCAATGATATGTTCCTGCTAGGAAATACGATTCCCCATACCACCGGAGGTTTGAACAATACTTTCACTTACAAGGGCTTCACTTTGAATGTCTATCTTGATTTTGCTTTGGGGCACTCCATTTCCAATGGTTATCTGCAACGCCAGATGTGTAATTTCATGAATGGAAACACCAGCCTGCCTGCTGAAATCCTAAAATGCTGGAATGTGGGGGATGACCCGAGTAAGGCCAAGTATGCCCGTTTTTCAGGCAATGACTCCGATGAGTTGAATAAGAATTTCCGGGACAACTCCGATGTTTTCACCCAGAAAGCCGATTATCTCTGTATCCGTGAAATCTCTCTGCAATATGCTCTGCCTCAGGCATTGCTGGCAAAGATTGGTCTGAAAGGGCTGGTATTGACCCTGGCCGGAAACAATCTGCATTATTTTACGGAAGTAATAGGTCTTTCTCCCGAAGTAGGTGCATCAAGTACCTATTCCGGTAGTTTCAACACCTATCCGCCTATCCGTAAGTTCTCTATCGGATGTAAAGTTACTTTGTGATAAAAGAAGTTTAATACGAAAAATAAGAATTATGAAAATAAAAATATTATCCGGCATTTTTCTTATAAGTGGGGTCTCGTTTTTTACATCATGTCATGGAGACCTGAATGTGATACAGCCCAGCCAGTTCACCAGCCTATCCATGTGGACAGAGGAGAGCGATGCTACGAGTGCGGTAAATGGAGCATATACTCAATTCCGTTCCGCCTTTTCCGATTTGCTCAACATCTATGGAGAGATGCGCTCAAACTGGTATGAGAGTGGGGCGGTAAATGATGCGTTTTTTAATAGAGTGGGTACAAACGTATTGCTGAGCGGTGATGCAGGTACAAATTGGAGTAGCATATATACTACCATTAACAGTGCAAATTTGATTCTGAAGCATACTCCGGAAATCTCTTTCACCAATGAAGCTACACGCAGTGAAGTGATGGCCAATGCCTATTTCCTACGGGCATATTGTTACTTTACTCTGGTGCGGGTATTCGGTGACTGTCCACTACTGACTTCCGGCTTTGAGTCAGAAAAGCAGGAGGACATGTATCCCAGCCGTACGGCGGCCTCTGAAGTATATGCTCAGGTCGAAACCGATATAGAAGAAGCTTTAAGGTTGATGCCCGCTTCTTCCAAGCTTCTCCATAAGGCATCTCCGGCAGCCATCAACATGTTGCGTACTGAATATTACTTATGGAAGGCAAAGCGTCTGGGAGGAGGGAATGCGGCTCTGAGTACGGCGCAGTCTTCTGTTGATGCGGTATTGAAAGCCGGATATGCACTTCTTCCCACGTTTGCCGATATTTTCAATTTAAACAACGAAGCCAATTCTGAGCTTATCTGGACATTGCCCTATATCGTCAATGAAAATGTGACTCCGGGAACATCCCCCAACTTTTTCGCCTATTATCTGGCACCTAACGGTGACAGAACCCGGCTGAGGGAAGCCGGATATACCGAGGATGAGGTTCCTGCCGGTTCCCATGCCCAGTATGTTGTGCCCACGCAAGCCTATTGCGATTTCCTGGCTGAGGATGCACGTGACACGCGTACGGATGTTTCAGTACGGGTATTCGAGGATAAGTTCCTGACGGAAGAAGTACAGATTAAAAGGATGGTTGTGAAGTTCAAAGGCTCCTTTGCCAATGATACGCGTAGTTTTGACAGTGATGTCCCCGTCTATCGTTTGGCCGAAGCCTATCTTTTGAAAGCTGAAGTGGAAAATGCCTTGGGAAATACGGATGCCGCTTTGCAGAATCTGAATGTAGTGGCCAAGCGTGCTTATGGGGTAGACAACTACTACACGGCAAGGACTCAGGATGCCATAGACAATGCCATTATCAGCGAAATACTGAAAGAGTTTGTCGCAGAATCAAAAGCATGGTGGGCATACCTTCGCTTTAATAAGGAATTCGAGCTTATTGAGACCTTGAAGGGGCGTGAAGGGGAGAAGAATGTTACCTTGTGGCCTATTGCTCCTGCTTGTCTCAATACTAATCCGAATATAACACAAACGGAAGGTTACAAATAAATATTGGGATGATATGAGATATAAGACTATACTTTTACTGGTCTTGTCTGCTTGGGGCATCATGGCATGCCAAAATTATACGGATAAGATAGCGGTGGAGATTCGGCAACCGGTATATCCGGTGTTGACATTGAAGGAGCATAATCCGGTATTGTGTCTGCGTCTGATTAGGAACAGCGGCGTGGCATATCAGTTGGAAAAGATAAATTTCACTTTGGATGGAACTGTCCGTTCCGGTGATGTCGTTTCCGCTTCGCTGTTCTTGGATGAGAATTGTGGGCAGGTTTGTGCAAGTGCCAAACCGGTGAACAAACAATTGAGTTTTAAGGTAGGCCGGCAGATAGAGGAAGATACACTGACATGCTGGGTGACACTCCGACTGAGGGATGATGCGGCGCAGGCTACAAGCAAGATTGAAATCTCATGCAGCAGTGTCCAGACAGACTTGGGGCTGGTGGGCATCCGCCAGTTGCCCGCAGTAAAGCCGCTCCGTATAGGAGTGGCCCTGCGGCAGCCGGGTCAGGACGGGGTACACACTTCCCGCATTCCCGGATTGGTGACTTCGACGAAAGGTACCTTGCTGGCCTTGTATGATGCACGCAATGAAAGAGATGACGATTTGCAGGGCGACATTGATATTACCATCAATCGCAGTGAAGATGGAGGGCGGACTTGGCAACCCATGCAGACTGTTCTGGATATGAAAGAATGGGGCGGGCTACCTCAGAAATATAATGGAGTGAGTGATGGTTGCATCTTGTCGGATGATTTCACCGGAGACCTCTATGTCATAGGGTTATGGATGCACGGAGTCTTGGACCCCAAGACGGGCAAATGGATAGAGAATCTTACCGATACCTCGACCGTATGGAACCACCAGTGGCGTGCGCACGGTTCTCAGCCGGGATATGACGTTAAACAGAGTTCCCAATTCCTGATTAGTAAGAGTACTGACGACGGACTTACCTGGAGTGAGCCGCGTAACATTACCCGCCAAGTAAAAAAGGAAAAATGGTGGCTGCTTGCTCCCGGACCGGGTCGTGGCATCACAATGGAAGACGGTACATTGGTATTTCCGGTAGAGGGGCGAAACGAAGACGGGCTTCAGTTCTCTACAATCATGTGGAGTAAAGACAAGGGCGAAAACTGGACCGTAGGCGAACCGGCCTACTACAATACCAACGAATGTCAGGTGGTAGAACTTTCAGACCATTCCTTGATGTTGAACATGCGTGAGCGCAGCAACCGGGGACGTCAGGAAGGTAATGGGCGGGCTATTGCCGTCACTGCCGATTTGGGGAAAACGTGGACGGAACATCCCACGTCGCGCAGAGCTCTCATTGAACCGGCTTGCCAGGCATCCTTGCTGCGCCATGATTATATTGAAGACGGAGAAGAACGTCATGTATTACTCTTTGCCAATCCTAATTCAAAAGAGCGCCGTAACAACATTACCATTAAGGTGAGTTTCGATGACGGGCAAACTTGGCCCGAGGAGTATTGGATGTTGTTGGATGAAGGTAGAGGGGCGGGGTACTCTTGCATGACTTCCATTGACGAGCATACCATAGGCATCTTTTATGAGGGGAGTCAGGCCGACATTCAGTTCCAGGCTATCCCACTGAAAGAATTATTGAAGAAATAAAAGTATAACACCTTAAAAAATATACAAATATGAAACGCAGTGAAATCAATCAATATATCCGCGAAGCCAAAGCATTTATGACAAAGTACCACTTCATGTTGCCGCCATGGGTGGACTGGACCCCGGACGACTGGAAAAGCAAAGGACCGGAATGTAATGACATCCGGGAAAGAGCCATGGGCTGGGACCTGACCGACTTCGGCTGGGGCGATTTCCTGAAAATCGGCCTGACTCTGGTAACCCTCCGTAATGGAAGTCTGCAGAAGAAAGACAAACCCTATTGTGAAAAGATTATGTTTGTCCGCTGCGGACAAGTTACTCCCACCCATTTCCATTGGCTGAAAACGGAAGACATCATCAACCGGGGTGGAGGAATCCTCTGCATGCGTCTGTGGAAGGCCGACAAGGAAACTGAAATGCTGACTGAAGAACCGCTTGTCGTTTCCATCGACGGAGTCAGTACACGGGTAGCTCCCGGAGAAACGGTGCGTCTTGCTCCCGGACAAAGCATTTGTTATGAGCCTTATCTCTACCATACTTTCTGGGCCGAGGACGACCATTGTCTGGTAGGCGAAGTCTCTACAGTGAACGATGACATGAGAGACAACCGTTTCCTCACCCCCAAGGGGCGTTTCCCGCAGATAGAAGAGGATGTTCCGGCCGAACATCTGTTGTGCAACGAATATCCCGAAGTTTAGAAAGTATGAAAGATAAGACCAACCTGACGGGATTGAATCCTGATAATTTCCGGTCCGTAATCAACGGAAAGGATACCGGCCTTTATATACTGCGCAATGGCAGCGGTATGGAGATGTGCGTCACGAACTACGGGGCCATCGTCTTATCCATCATGGCTCTTGATAGTCATGGTAAGTTTGAAAATGTCGTCATAGGCTTCGATACGCTGGAAGAGGCCCGCAGGCAAAGCAAGGACTATTATATAGGAGCTACTATAGGCCCCGTAGCCGGACGCATATTGCACGGCGCTTTCCGTGTAGGAGAAAAAGATTATCACTTACAGCTTAACTCTGTTTCTAATACTCTGCACAGTGGTGATAACGGTTTTCACACGGTGGTGTGGGAAGCACAGCAATCGTGTGAAAACCAACTTCTCCTCCGGCATTTCCATGCCGATGGAGAAGCCGGTTTTCCGGGCAATGTTACGGTAAGGATGATGTATACCTTGACGGACGACAATGGGTTCCGTATAGATTATGAGGCGGAGACAGACCGCGACACCTTGTTCTGTCCCACCAATCATGCCTATTTTAACCTGGCGGGCATGGGAACTCCCACTACTTCCATTGAAGACCATCTGGTGAGGATAAACGCGGATTTCTACCTGCCTATCGACATGAATACGAACAATACCGGTGAAGTCAGGGCAGTGGGCGATACGCCTTTTGATTTCCGCGACTACCATTCCATAGGCGAACGCATCAACCGGAAAGACTTGCAGTTGCTCAACGGCCACGGTTATGACCACTGTTTTGTCTTGAAGAAACCCGCGCTGCATGAGCTCTCTTTCGCCGCCACCTGCATCAGTCCGTCCAGTGGGCGCAGAATGGATATCTATACCACAGAGCCGGGGCTTATCATGTACACCGGCAATTATTTGCCGGGCTTCACGGGCATGCATGGCACTGTGTATCCGCGTCGTAGCGCCGTCTGCTTTGAAACCCAGTGCTTTCCCGATACACCGAATAATCCGCATTTCCCCTCCATCGTATTGCATGAAGGAGACATTTATAAACAGACATGTATTTATCAATTCAGTACGCAACCATGAAAAACAGAATCATTCTTTGCTTGGGATGCCTGCTGGCATTCCTCCAGCTCCGGGCACAAGTCAATACCAACCAGCAGCATTTGTGCAATCCTAATTCTTTTTCCATCGTCCTGCTGGGCGACCCGCAAAACTACGTGAAGTATGACTATAACCAGCCGGTTTTTGAGCTGATGACGGCGTGGACCGCTCATCATATAGACTCCCTCCGTGTAAAGGCGGTGCTTTGTACGGGCGACTTGGTAGACCAGAATGAATGTATTCTACCTCCCTTCCCGCGTTTCGGGAATCTTACGAGCCGGGAGCAGTGGACATTTGTGTCGCGGGCTTTCGGGCGGTTGGACAACAAGGTCCCTTATCTCATTTCTACCGGAAACCATGATTACGGCTACACCCGTTCGGAGAACTCGATGACCCGTTTCCCGGAATATTTCCCGATAGAGCGCAACAGCCAATGGAAAAAGACCATCGTGGCTGCAACCAATAATAGAAACGGCCTGCCTACGCTGGAAAATGCCGCAATGGAGATAACGGACGAGCATTGGGGGAGGATTTTGATTATTGCCGTTGAATTTGCCCCACGTGATGAGGTCTTGTCATGGGCAAGGGAGCTGGTGGCTACCCCGCGCTTCAAGGACCATACGGTGATTCTCATCACCCATTCCTACCTTACCGGCTTCGACAGCAGGCGCATCACCAAGGAAGGCTATAAGATAACCCCGTCCAATACGGGCGAAGGCATCTGGCAGAAGCTGGTGCAACCTTCCGCCAACATCCGTCTTGTGCTGTGCGGACACTATGCCACTCCGAATGAACGGTTGGACTATACCACGGGATTCCGTACCGACAAGAATGCAGCCGGACACGATGTGCACCAGATGATGTTCAACTGCCAGGCGTTGGGTGGCGGCATGAGTGGAAACGGGGGAGACGGCTGGCTGCGTCTGCTCGAATTCCTGCCCGACGGACATACGGTGCAGGTCAGGACCTATTCTCCGCTTTTCGGCTTTTCTCCTCAAACCAAGGACAAGGCATGGCGTACGGAATCTTATGACCAGTTTCAATTCGCGATAAAATAAAAAATATGAAGCGTATATCAATTATTTATTCATTAATACTCTTTTGTATGTATTTATCAGCACAGACAAGTCCGGAGTGGACTTCCGGAAATGCGAAGAAATGGATGAAAAGTGCCGTTTGGTCCAATGGCTGGACTGTCTCTCCCCATAAATCAGTCAATGCTGTTGAATTTGCCTGCCAATATCATAAGAACAAGGATGTCTGGGATGCTGCATTCCGCTTTCTAGCTGAACATGATTTGGAAGCGCTGTCCATTGGCAACTATGTCATTCTGGAGGGGAAATGCTGGGCTACGGTCAGTGAATACATTCCCAAAGAGGTGGAGAAAGGGAATATTGAAAGTCACCTCCGTTTTGTCGATCTTCAGTATGTACTCTGGGGAAATGAAAAGATGGGGCTGGCAAGTGACGTCGAAGTACGTCAGGCGTATAATTCAAAAAAGGATGTTGTTTTTTATACCTCTTCCCGGATAAAACACTACTCTGCCGATGCCGGCAGTTTCTTCTTGTTTTTCCCTTCGGACATTCACCAGCCTTCTGTCCGGGGAAAGGGGGAACTTGTTAAAAGCAGGAAGATTGTGATTAAAATAGAATATGTAGATTAGTGTGTTTTCGGTTCTATTAAAAATACTATTTGTTTTTCAAATAAATTTCCTTTAAAATTTGTACTTTTGCCAACTGTTTAGAGAAATCAACGAAAACTTTAAAAAACGAAATAGAATGGCAGTAGAATTGAAAGACCTTACCAAACGTAGTGAGAACTATTCTCAGTGGTACAACGAGTTGGTGGTAAAAGCCGATTTGGCAGAACAATCGGCTGTACGCGGCTGTATGGTGATCAAGCCCTACGGATACGCTATCTGGGAGAAGATGCAACGTCAGTTGGACGATATGTTCAAGGAAACGGGACACGTCAACGCTTATTTCCCCTTGCTTATTCCGAAATCATTCCTCAGCCGTGAAGCGGAACATGTGGAAGGCTTTGCCAAAGAGTGTGCCGTCGTGACGCACTATCGTTTGAAGAACGATCCGAATGGCGGCGGTGTGGTGGTGGACCCTGCTGCAAAACTGGAAGAAGAGCTGATTATCCGCCCCACTTCTGAAACCATCATCTGGAACACCTACAAGAACTGGATCAATTCATACCGCGACCTGCCTATCTTGTGCAACCAGTGGGCAAACGTGTTCCGTTGGGAAATGCGTACCCGTCTGTTCCTCCGTACCGCCGAATTCCTCTGGCAGGAAGGACACACGGCACATGCCACTCGCGAGGAAGCCGAAGAAGAAGCGGTAAAGATGCTGAATGTATATGCCGAGTTTGCCGAAAAATACATGGCGGTGCCCGTGGTAAAGGGCGTGAAGTCTGCCAACGAGCGTTTTGCCGGTGCCCTCAACACCTACACCATCGAAGCGATGATGCAGGACGGAAAGGCTTTGCAGAGCGGTACTTCCCACTTCTTGGGACAGAACTTCGCCAAGGCGTTCGATGTACAGTTCGTCAATAAGGAGAACAAGCTGGAGTATGTTTGGGCTACCTCCTGGGGTGTTTCCACCCGTCTGATGGGAGCGCTTATCATGACGCATTCCGATGACAACGGTCTGGTACTTCCTCCGCACCTGGCTCCGATACAAGTAGTCATCGTACCTATCTACAAGAATGCGGAGATGCTGGCTAAGATTGACGAGAAAGTGGCAGGCATTGTTGCCAAGCTGAAATCGATGGGCATTTCCGTGAAGTACGACAATGCCGACAACAAACGTCCGGGCTTCAAGTTTGCCGACTATGAGGTGAAGGGTGTTCCCGTTCGTCTGGTGATGGGTGGCCGCGACCTGGAGAACAATACAATGGAAATCATGCGTCGCGATACACTGGAGAAGGAGACGCGTTCCTGCGAGGGTATCGAAGAGTACGTGAAGGATTTGCTCGAGGACATTCAGGCAAATGTCTACAAGAAAGCGCTCGATTACCGTAACAGCCGCATCACCAGCGTGGACAGCTACGAGGAATTCAAGGAAAAGATTGAAGAAGGCGGCTTCATTCTGGCTCATTGGGACGGGACTACCGAAACCGAAGAGAAAATCAAGGAAGAGACCAAAGCAACCATCCGTTGTATTCCTTTCGATTCATTTGTTCCGGGTGACAAGGAACCGGGCAAGTGTATGGTTACCGGCAAGCCTTCTGCCTGCCGCGTGATTTTCGCACGTTCCTATTAATAATACCCACCCCGGATTACGCGGATTAACACAGATGATTTTAGGAGTTCTGATAATCAGAAACTTTTATCTGCGTTAATCCGCGTAATCCGGGGTGATTGTATATCTTGATACGTCCTCTCGGTTTTAAATTTATAGAGTTATCTCTCATCATGAATTGATGAACAGCTATTTATATTGCTTCAGAAATTCTGAGATTGTTTTACGTACAGTTTCCGGAGATTGTTTTGAATGAAGCATTGCTGCAATGACAATCCTATTCTCATCAATCAAATAATATATCACGTTAGGGGAAAGTTTTAAATGACGGACAGTAATGTTGTTAAATAGAGTAGAAAAATTACTGTCTATAATTCCTATATACGGATGTTTTGCTAAAAGATTTACTTTGTCTTGTATCTTTTGACGTGTTTTCTGTGCCGTCAACATGCCAAAATTATTCTCTACATAAATAAGTATCTCTAAAAAGTGCTCATAAGCCAACTTAGACCAGACTATTTCCATCCCATGCGTTCATTTATCATACTCTCTATTTGGGAGTTTGATATACAGTGTCCTGCTTTATTCTCTTCTAAGGCAAATAGAAGGGCTTCAGCCAAAGCATCTCGGGGAATACTGTTGATAAAGTCGTCCATCGGTATGGCTGATTGATGATAAGTTGCCATCATCGGTTCTTGTGCCGTTTGTTTGGAAGAGTCCTGCTCTTTATATGGTTTAATTTTACCCATTGCTTTTATTTTTAATCAAAGGTAAACTGAATAAATGAAAACTCCTAATATTCAATCCATTTATTTTCCACTGCATCAAAGCCAACCAATCTACATACTATTGTAACCTCCTTCACATCTCCTCGTAACAACTTTCCCTCATTTTTGCAGCGTAAAAAAAGAAAGGAGGCCCGAATATGAAACTGAACAGAAATGACTATACCGTAGAGGCGGCAGCCGGCGGTGGTTTTTACGCTTATTTTATGAATAATGTGTTGTGCAGCGCCTACGGTGAAACGCCTGACGAAGCCTGCGAAAACCTGGAACAGATTGTTGACGATTTTGTCAGTGATATGTATATGGTCGAGGAATTTGTCTGATATTCCGGCATCATATGCCGACCGAATTATCCTTTTTACGTATTTATTCCATAAATTCTCTTGAAGTCATGTCTGCGCGATGCCGGTGTGACTTTTGTCATTTATAACCGAATTGTCACATTCTTCACATTCTGCCGTAACACGGAGGTGCGATATTTGCATCAACTAAATGCAACGTCATGTGCTGCATGTGTTTCAACATTAATTTGTAAATCATCAAGTCGTCTCAATGAAAGTCCTTTTTATCGTTCAAGGAGAAGGCCGCGGGCATCTGACCCAAGCCATTACAATGGAAGAGCTGCTGCGCCGCAACGGTCACGAAGTAGTGGAAGTGTTGGTGGGCAAAAGCAATTCGCGCTGTCTGCCCGGTTTCTTCAACCGCAGCATTCAAGCTCCGGTGAAACGCTTTCTCAGTCCCAATTTCCTGCCTACGCCTGCCAACAAGCGGGCAAGTCTTGCGCGCAGTGTGGCCTATAATCTCACCCGTCTGCCCGTCTATCTGAAAAGCATGCACTATATACACCGCCGCATCGAGGAGAGTGGTGCCGAACTGGTCATCAACTTCTACGAACTGCTCACGGGGATGACCTATCTCTTCTTCCGTCCTTCCGTTCCTCAAATAAGCGTCGGGCACCAGTACCTGTTCCTGCACCGCGATTTCGAGTTTCCCGGTAAGAACGGCTTCCATCTGTGGCTGCTCCGCCTTTTCACCCGCCTCACGTGCATAGGTGCCCGCGAAAAGCTCGCCCTTTCCTTCCGCGAGATGGAGGATGACGAAGAAGCGTATGTCCGCGTGGTTCCGCCATTGCTGCGGAGGGAGGTGCTGTCGTGCGAAGGTACGGAAGGGGATTATCTCCACGGATACATGGTAAACTCCGGTTTTGGCGAGAATATCCTCCACTGGCACAGTGCCCATCCGGAAATACCCCTCCACTTCTTCTGGGACAAGCAGGACGAAGCCGAGGTGTGCCGTGTGGACGACACCTTGAGTTTCCATCAGCTCGATGACGTCAAGTTCCTGCGCTACATGGCAGGCTGCAAGGCCTATGCCACCACTGCCGGCTTCGAGTCGGTCTGCGAGGCGATGTATCTGGGCAAGCCTTTGCTGATGGTTCCGGCGCATATCGAGCAGGACTGTAACGCCTACGATGCATTCCGTAGCGGTGCCGGTGTCATCTCCGAGGAGTTTGATTTGGAACGTCTGCTGGACTTCTCGGAGCATTTCCACCCGAACATGGCTTTCCGCTATTGGGTGCGTAGCTGCGACTGGCGTATCCTGCGCTGTATAGAGAGGGAAGAGAAAGAGGAAACCTTTTTCGGGGTTTCCTCTTCCTGCCGTCCTTTCTTTCCGGCGACTTAAATGTTCACGTTCATCGCATTGGCTCCCAATGCCCCTAAGATGGCAGAGGCTACTGCAATTACGACTTTCAGAATTTTATCCCAGATACTTTTTTTCATGCTATATACGTTTTAAAAGTTGAACATACGAATCGGTAGTAAAATCAGTCATACTTATCCCAACGGATTTTCGCCCTGGTCTCCGTCCGAACCGCCTCCGTCTCCCGAGCCGGAACCGCCGCCGGAGCTTCCTCCTTCACCGTCTCCCTTGTTCACCAATGCCTCCAGGTCGTAGAAGTCAATCTTCTGCCCGGCACGCGTGGCGGCGATGTCCGGTCTTACGGTGCTGGAAGGCCGGAAATTGATTTTCACCGCTTTGATGTTCTTGGCGGTGCACTCCTTTACATCCAGTACGCCTGCCGTACGCGCCGACAGGCTGAATACGCCGAAGTTCTTGATATTCACCGACTGGCCGCTGTAGAGGGTTGTTATCATGGCCTCCACAAAATTGGTCAATACACTCTGGATGTCTCCCAGTGTCAGCGAACTCTTCTCTTTCATCACATACGCAATGTCGTCCAGCGTCGCATTGTCGCCCAGTGTCACCAGCTGCGGGTAGAACTTTGCCACCGCATCTGCCTTTCGAGGATCTTTCCTCGCAATCTTCTTGAATGGTACTCCCATAAACAATTAAATAATTAAAAATTAACAATTAGAAATTAAAGTCCCGTATTGCAATACTCTTCTCTTTCTCCTTTAGGGGGGAAGAGGGGTGCTGCAAAAGTACTCCTTCGGCTTTTTCTGCTCATGGCTTTCTTCGGGTTACGCCGTCTCTTTCCCGTTTCCTTTCTGTTCAGGAAAAGTTCTTCGTCCGATGCCCGTTTATGTCTGTATATGCTTGGTCATATCACTGATATTCAGTATCTTTATGGTGTAATAATCAACCAATAACATAAAGAATGAAAACAGAAAAAGAAAAGAGGGAAGAGGAGGAGGAAGACCTTCGTCCGTTCCGCATCCACGCCTATTCGAAGGAGGAGCTTGCCATGCTCTACAACCCGACTTACTGCATCAGCAATGCCATCTATACCCTGGCGGCATGGATACGCCACAACAAGGCGCTGAAGGGTGAGCTGGAGAAGGTGGGCTACAACAAATACCGGCGCACCTTCACTCCGCTGGAAGTGAAAGTGCTGGTGAAGTATCTGGGAGAACCCTGACAGGATGCCGGCCGGAAATAGGGAAGCAGTGTAAAGAAAACGCCAATATATGTAAAGCCCCGTAACAATATATGTTGTCATGCACAACAATATATGTTACGGGGCTTCTCTCTTCTCCTCGAATGCCGGTTACTGATATGTCTGGATGTCCACTACCTCATATTCGGTCGTCTCCTGCTCGTTGGTCCGTGTGCCGAATCCGTACTTTTCCAGTGCCTGCACCAGTACCAGCTGGGTGTGCGGGTTCACCTGCACCTTCCCGAATATGCTGAGCTTGGTCAGTATGACGCTGGCAGGGAGCCATTTTACCTGCAGGTCCTCGGGCAGCGGTTTGCGGAAGAAGACGAAGAGGTTCTCCTCTACGGGGTCTTTCATGCGGTGCCGTTCGTTGTGCTTGTTCAACTGTTCTATCTCCTCGCCCTCGTACCAGTATCTGAAACCGCCTTTCAGCAAGGCGAGGGCCTGGGCGTAGATACCGGGATGGTTCACCGGGGTGTGGTAGTCTATGCCGGTGATGGTGATGGGGAGGAAACGCCGGTTTCCGCCGATGTCCTGCAGGCACTGCCGGTTGTTGGTGCTCGCGATGAAGGAGCAGTGGCGGGGCAGGGTGAAGGCTTCGATGTCGTAGGCCTTGCGCTGCGTCACGTTGTCCTGCGCGATGATTCGCTTCAATGCTGCCAGCTCGCCGGGCTTCACGCCTTCGAACTCCTCCATGTTGATGATGATTCGCGTGGCGAGCAGGCGGGCATCGTCCTTGTTGCTCGGGTCTATTATGCCGTTGTAGAAGTACTCTTTCCACTCGGGCGGCAGCAGGCGCCGAATCCAGCTGCTCTTTCCCTTTCCCTGCTCGCTGTAGAGGATGATGACGAGCTGGTTCATGTCCTCGTCGCTCAGTGCGCAGGCCACCAGGCCCACTATCCACCGTTTGAAGCCCTTCTGCCATAACTCCCGGTTCTCGGTCGTCAGGGTGTCGGCCAGCCGGGCGATGTAGTCCGTCCCGTCCCAGGGGGGAAGCGCGTACAGATAGTCGGTGTAGGGGTTGAACTCCTTGGCGTAGTTGGAGTCTATCACGGCTCTGAGGAAATTCTGGTAGCAGGAGATGCCGGCCATCTGCAGGTCTACAAATATGGTGTTGTAGTCCTTTCCGCGCATGGGGCGGTAACCTTTTCCGGCATCTGCCGACAGGGCATAGGGCATGAATTCGAGGCGGTCCAGGATGAGGTTCCTGCGGATGCCGTAGTGCTCTTCCAGAAAGCTCATCACTTGGTTGATGACGGGCTTTTTCTCTTCCTTCTTTGTAGCGGCTTCGCTGGTCTTGTCGGTATAGATGTAGGCATTGTGCAGGGGAGATTCCACGTCGGGATACTCTTGTCCGAACTCGTTTTTCGCCAGTCTGATGGCTGTCTGCTCGTCCAGGCCCTTGCTGTAGCATTTGTTGCCCAGGGCGAAGAGGAAGTTGTCGCGGTTGCCTGCCCGGAACCTGGTGGTGCGCTTCACGGCGGTCACGGCTTGGGAGAATATCAGCTTCTCCCAAGGCTTTGCGTCCTGCGGCGTGGCGGCAGAGGAGGCGGGGAGGGGGTGTACCGTTTCGACGGGCGTCTTCTTTGGGCTGTTCTCCTTCTTCGCAGGCGGGATGATGCGTGCCGGCAACGGGGAAATCTGTTCCAGCAGTGCGGCATTGATATAGGCATGCGGGTCGAAGGACATGAAGTATCCTCGCGAGATGTCCTTTCCGCTTCCGTCCACCTCTACTCCGAGAAGGGCCTCGTAGTGCTCTTTGGCGGCGCTGTACAGCTTCAGGTGTATCTCCTCGAGTGTGGCGTAGGTCACCTCGCCCTGCCGGAGACGGTCATACAGACGCCGGGTGTATTCCGTCTGCATGAAGACGAACAGCTTGTAGCCGTGCCTTTTGGGGGAGAGGAAACTGCCCAGGGTGTGCGGGTCTTCGTTGATGAGGGTCCGGGTCTGCTCCAACTGTCCTTCTTCCAGGTCGTCGATGTCGAGCGTGATGACGGGGTTGTAGCGGGTGATGCTCGGTGCGAGCCTTCTTTCCCGGTAGTTGGCCGTGAGGGTCCTGAAGGGAAGCTGCTTCTTGACGTGGTTGGCTTCCTCCACCTTTCCCTGCGCCACGAGGCTGGCGATTTTGATGATTAACTTGGCATGCTTGCCGTTTTTTATGTCAGCCATGTCCTGCGTGAAGGTTGTCTCCCCGCTGACGGCGCTGAAACCACGGTAGGTGGTCACTGGAATGTTTTCCATTCTACTTGTATTAAGTTTGCCTTATTGGCGGCGCAAAGATGCCGTTTATTTCCTTAGGAAGCAAAAACGGCCATCCGCAGTGGGACAGCCGTTTTTTTACAATTTGAATTCCTTGGTCCGTTTTACTCCTTGGGATATAGCTCATTGAAGAGCTTATATATCTCATCCTCAATGCAATCGGGGTTCAGCGTATTGCCGCTTCCGTCCGCGTCCATAAAGTTTACAAGTAGATGCAGCAGCTTGGCGAAGGGGCTTACACCCTTCAGTCCGTGTTCCTTTTGGGGATTTATCAGCAGTGGGATGAAGGGTGTCAGGAAAGCCTTCCGCTCCTTGTATTCCACGGTTAACGACTTGTGTTCTACCATAGAAAGCAGGTCGAGGGCCACTTGCACCTCTTTGCTCTCTTTGGTGTACAGCACTTGGTAATCCCTCCCTTTGATTTGCATCACGCTAATTGGCGTTTTTTTGTTCTCATAATTACAATTTGAAAATATAATTTTATATTAAGTTAGTAAATCGGTTGCAAAATTAACAAAAAAGGAGTCTATACAATTACAGATAACGCAGATTTTATGTTTTTCTTACCTGATGCAACGCTTCTGAGGACGTGAAATTAAATAATCCGTGTCATCTGTGTTATCAGCGTCTGAAAAATTATCATAAAGCATCATCTGCTGAATAGTTACGAAATTCTGTGGTATCCCTGTGAAGTAGTGAAGCGTGTGTGTAGTCTGTATGTATAGGGTGAGGTACCGGAACCTATGGTTATATATGTAACACACTCTTTCTTTAAAAAAATAAGAAATGACGCGCGTGCGCGTGTATCTTACCTAATGAACGTAATTATTTGATATATAGTGCGATGATACCTGCATTAAAAAAGATTATCATTTTATCAATCAGAATATTTTGTACTTTCATTTCTTGACATTACCTTTGCGTTCATTAAACGGAGCGTGTCATAAAACATTTTTTTTATTATAAACGTTTCGTTTATGACTGCTTATCGCAAGATGGCTTGAATATAACTATTTCGTCGCCTTCCTTCCGAGATGGTGGAGGGTCTTGAAATAAAATGAATGCACATAGTCTATTTAAAGTAACCGCATTACATTACTTGACCGGGAGGTACTTCGCTACTCCGGTGTCCCCCAATCATATTTTTTTGTGAACGAGAATGCAGAAATGCACTGGTATGCAGTGCGTGTCACCTATAGCCGAGAGCTTTTTTTCAAGGAATACCTGGATGCAGAGGGCATTGAAAACTATATTCCCATGCGCTATGAGTATGTCGTGAGGAAAGAGCGCCGCTTGCGCAAGCTTGTTCCTGCGGTCCATAACCTGGTCTTCGTCCGCTCCACCCGTGAGCGTATGGACGAAATAAAGAACAAACCGGGCATGAACATCCCCATCCGTTATATCATGGACCGCGAAACCCACCAGCCCATCGTCATCCCGGACTCACAGATGCGCAGCTTCATCGCCGTGTCTGGCACCTACGACCAGGCTGTGCTCTATCTTGAACCCACCGAGCTGAACCTCTCCCAAGGAACCCGGGTACGCATCACCGGCGGCATCTTCGAAGGAGTGGAAGGGGTGTTTGTGCGTGTGCGCCATGATAGGAGGGTGGTGGTGAACATCGAGGGGGTGATGGCGGTGGCGACGACGTTTGTGCATGCGTCGCTGGTGGAGGAGATAGGAGAAGGGTAGATAGGAATACACATCGTACTTTTAAGATGCCTTAGTAAATGCAGTAAGCACTCAAAAAAGTCAATAAGATTTCACTAGATAATGTAAAATCTGAATTATTTTTTGTGAAAAAACGTTTTTTAGCACTATATAGTGTCTTACTTAAGGAGTATGCCCTAAATTGAGTGCTTACTAAAATTGGACACTTATGAAAAAGAGGATGAGCATAGCCAATAGCAATAGACGTATTGCAAAGAATACCTTATATCTTTATATGCGAACATTAATAGTTATGTTTGCAATGCTTTATACATCTCGCATTGTACTAGAATCTTTGGGCGTAGAGGATCTTGGAATATATAATGTAGTTGGAGGTATTGTAGCGTTGTTGTCTATTTTTCAATCTTCTTTATCAAAAGCAACAAGCCGTTTTTTAAATTTTGAATTGGGGAAAGGAAGTGGGCCGGATGTTTTGAGACGGGTCTTTTCTATGTCAATGACAATTCATATTATTGTTGCATTTGTTGCCATATTATTGGGAGAAACTATAGGCCTTTATATATTGAAAAATTTTACTGTTATACCTATAGAGAAGCAAGTAGATGCATTTGTTGTATTTCACTGTTCATTATTAATTTTTTGTTTCCACATAGTGCGTATTCCTTATGATGCTGTAATTATTGCTCATGAGAATATGTCTGTATATGCCTATTTATCTATTTTAGAGGCTATATTACAATTGCTTTCATCTATCATATTGCTGAATTATGGTAACAATAAATTGTTTTTTTATGCTTTCTTGATGCTGGTTAGTGCTGCAATATTATATTTTTGTTACTTTGTTTATGTTAAGATTAAATTTAAACAATATCGCTTTTCTTTTATATGGCAAAAGAATTATAGTGTAAGTCTATTATCTTTTTCTGGATGGAATTTGGTTACTTCTTCGGCTAATGTGGCTACACAACAAGGGGTTAGTTTATTATTTAATAATTTTATAGGCTTAGTTGCTAATACAGCTTTAGGATTTGCTAACCAAGTAAATGGTGCTGTTGGAAAATTTGTCGGAAGTTTTACTACCGCATTTAACCCTCAAGTTGTTAAATTATGTGCGCAGCAAGATTATGAGAAATTACACTTATTGATGAATAGAGCTTCAAAATATTCATTTATACTAGTATGGGTAATGGCATTTCCATTGATTTTGAATATGGATTTTGTATTACATTTGTGGTTGGGTGCTGTGCCGCAATATACGGTTGACTTTTGTAGAATGATTTTAGTATGTTCTGTAATAGATGCTACTACAGGAGTATATAATACAACAATTATCGCGACTGGTAAAATAAGAAATTATCAAATATGTATATCGCTTTCTTTTATTATTGATTTTTGTTTAGCTGTTATTTTGTTAAAATCTAATTTATCTCCTATATTAGTCTTTGGTAGTCGTATTCTGACAAGAGGAATTTTTAATATGTTTATAGGCTGGTACTTTATAAGAAAAATTGTGGACTTTGATGTTTATAAGCATGTAAAAATAGTTTGGTTGCCTATTATTGTCACTGTATTAATAACCGTATTATTATTTTTAACAATTAGTCACAATTTATTAGGGTGGAGACGTTTGGTTCTGACTACTATATTGAATTTTATTGTCGTGTCAATTTGTGTTTATTATCTTATTATGGACCAGGCAGAAAAAGCGGTACTAATACAATTGGTGAAAAAAAATATATTTCGGTCAATATGATGTTGTTTTTACTTTAGTTTCCGTGCTTTACAGATATAAACACTTTAGTCCTTAATAAGTTGAATTAAAAAAGAGAAAAGTATAAGTATGAATATTCTTATATTATTATTTATAGTTTTGTCTATTTTAGGATTAATTTTTAAGAGAAGCAAATTTCTAACATCCATAATACTATTTTTTATATGGATTCTTGCATGGAACGAGTCTCTTCCAGATTTTTACAACTATCAAGTATCATATCTAAATCATACATTTAGTGATTTGGGATATGGCTTATTATGTAGTATTTTTGATAATTTAGGCTATAATTATTTAGAGTTTAAATTAATTATATATGCATTGGCGCTTTATTCATTATATAATTTCATTATCAAATACTCATATTGTTGTTCTTTAATAGCATCGTTGTATTTAATTAATTTTTCAATTTTAGATATTGAACAGTGTAGAAATTTTTTTGCATTTTCTTTGTTTTTGAACGCTTTACCATTCTTGATGGATAGGAATAGTATGTCAAGTAGAATTAAATATTTTATTATAACATTATTAGCTGCCTCCATTCATGTTTCAATATTGTTTTATATATCATTTTTGCTGATTAATAAGAATTCTCTTTCAAATATAAAATGTGTAATAATAGGTTCAATAATATGCTTTATAATTTTATATGTAGCTTCAGGTTTACTTGTGGAAAGAACGACATTATATATGCAAGAAACATCTAGTCTTACGAAGCAATTGGTTGTATTGACTTTTTTGATAAATTTAGGATTGATTTATTTATATGATAAACGTATAATTAATCATTTAGCGTTGAGATCTGTATCGGTTAGTAGTAGTCAGAAACCATTACTTTATATAAGTAATGGTAGTCAGATGGTTTTGTTTATTAATATCACTTTGATCTTTTTATTGCCATTAGTTTTTAATTCATTGTCTTTTCTTAGATTATACAGATATATTGGAATAGTGAATATAATATTTATATCCAACATAATACTGATAAAACACAAACTTTTTGATGGAATAAAATTATATATATATGCATTTACATATTTGTGTATTATATATGCCATGCATTCAACTTCTTTAGTGACTAAAGTAGTACCATTGATTTTTTATGATAATATTTTATTAAATAGTTTAGTAGAATGATCTATAACCTCCTAATGGATATAGTGTATTTGTTATATATTTCCCATTTATGAAACTTTTTACAATAAATGATAGAATTCTATTTTATCATGAATATGTAACTTCGGTAGATACCGGTATTATTTATAAGCCTTTAAAATTTGATTGGCAAAAAGCAATGAGGTTTTTGCATATGAAATTGAAGCTTCCATTTTTTAGTATTTGGTACTCTAAGGAATTTAGAAATTTTATAACGAAAGACGTTATCATCATATTTGATTCAGTTTTGACTATTCAAGCTGCTAATTATATCAAAAGAAAGAATCCCAATGCAAGAGTTATATATTGGTTTTGGAATCATATATATATACCGTCCGATTTGCAATATATAAATCCTACCATTGAAAAATGGTCATATGATTATGAAGATTGTGAAAAATACGCATTGAAATACAATACACAGTTTTATTTTAAGAGTTTGTTACAAACTCCTTTTGAATCAAAAGAAATCATGGATTTTTTCTTTGTAGGAGCGGATAAAGGAAGAAAGGATAAGCTTATAGAATTGGAAGAATTACTGAAAAGGTATAATCTTAAATATACATTTTCTATTACTGGTAGTAAAAGACAAGAAAGTATAAAAAAATGGATGCCGTATGATGTAGTTATAGATAATATTCTACATTCTAAATGTATAGTTGATATAGTACCTCCAGAGCAAAAGGGATTAACATTAAGACCGTTGGAAGCATTGTTTTTTCAAAAAAAATTATTAACGAATTTCGTAGAAATACAAGAAAGTGAGTTTTATAATAGGAACAACATTTTTATTTGGGGAATAGATGATGAAACACAAATAGTAGATTTTGTGAATTCTCCTTATGATGAGACTGTTAATATATACATTGATAAATATGATTTTAAAAATTGGTTAAATAGATTTTGTTGATCAAATGTGTTGAGATAATTTTTCTATAATGTGTTTTTGAACATCTTTAGTTTGAATATGGTGGGATTAAATTATAAAAATGTTTATTATGAAGTTGTTATTTAGTGCAGCGACAAAAGTTAGTTTATATAACGGAAAATATTATGAGCATTCATTGTCAAATGTGATAATTCCGAGGTATCTAAAATATTGTGAACAATTATATTGTTTGTGCAATGTTGAAGAAGTTAATGAAGAGCCTATTCAGCCTCAGATTTTATACAAAAATGTAGAAATAGTAGATTCATATAGGATAAATACTTTTAGGAAGTTATTGTTTTCTGAATATAAAAATAATAGCATAATAGAAGAAGTAGTAAGAAAAGTTGATGCTTGTGTGATACATATGCCTACTCGTATTGGAAGGCAAATAATAAAAATAGCCCAAAAGTATTCTAAACCATATTTATTGGTGATAGTAGGTTGCCCTTGGGATGCATATTGGAATCATGGATTATTAGGAAAAATTGTGGCTCCAATGGAGTTTTGGAGGTTAAGAAAGGTTGTAAAAGAGTCTAAATATGCAATGTATGTAACGAATTCTTTTTTACAAGCCAGATATCCTTCAAAAGGAAAATCAATAGGTTGCAGCGATGTATATTTGAACAATATTGATGATAAAGTTTTATCCGAAAGGTTATTGAGAATAGATAATAATGATAATAATTTGATAATTGGAACTTTGGCTGCGGTAGATGTTGCTTATAAAGGACAAGCTTATGTCATTAAAGCAATAGCAAATTTAAAAAAACTTGGTGTAACGTTTGATTATTACTTGGCTGGTGGAGGTGATAAAACTCGTTTACTAAAAATTGCAAAAAAACTGGGGGTTGAAGATAATGTTAAATTTTTGGGTTTTTTAAATAGGAATGAAGTTTCGTTATATTTAAAAAGAATTGATATCTATATTCAACCAAGTAAACAAGAGGGTTTGCCAAGAGCTTTAGTTGAGGCAATGTCTTATGCTTGTCCTGCATTGGGTTCTAAAGTTGCAGGCATTCCAGAATTGTTAGATGAAAAATGCTTGTTTAAAAAAGGAAATGTCTCTGCAATATGCAATTTATTATTATCATTCAGTAAAGAAAAAATGAAATCTTATGCAAAGAGGAATTTTGAGATGTCAAAATTGTACACACTCTCAATTCTTGAAAGTCGAAGGGATAGTTTTATAAAAGAATTCTTAGATTATGTCCATCTTCAAAAATAAAATCCTTCTTATTACAGGAGGTACCGGCAGCTTCGGCAATGCCGTTCTTCGTCGTTTTCTTGATAGCGATATCAAAGAGATTCGCATATTCAGCCGTGACGAGAAGAAGCAGGATGATATGCGCCATCACCTGCAAAATCCGAAAGTAAAATTCTATATCGGTAATGTTCGTGACCGACAGTCCGTAGATGGTGCAATGGTGGGAGTGGACTATGTGTTTGCAGCTGCCGCCTTGAAACAAGTACCCAGTTGCGAGTTCTTCCCGTTGCAGGCGGTACAGACCAATGTAATCGGTACGGATAATGTACTGGAATCAGCTATTGTGCATGGAGTGAAGAATGTGGTGGTGCTTTCTACCGACAAGGCTGCCTATCCCATCAATGCTATGGGCATCAGCAAGGCAATGATGGAGAAGGTGGCAATAGCTAAGGGCCGTGCCCTGGGCGACGGGGCAGAGACAACTATTTGCTGTACCCGCTACGGTAATGTGATGGCAAGCCGCGGCTCTGTGATTCCCTTGTGGGTGGAGCAGATAAAGAACGGCAAGCCCATCACCATCACTGACCCGAACATGACTCGTTTCATGATGACATTGGACGATGCGGTGGATTTGGTAATCTATGCGTTTACGCATGGCAGGAACGGTGACCTTTTTGTCCAGAAAGCTCCTGCCGCCACGTTGGATGTATTGGCATGTGCCTTGAAGGATACCTATGCCCAGATAAATCCCATGTACGGTGACACAGAAGTGAAGATTATCGGCACACGCCACGGTGAAAAGCTGTACGAGACACTAGTTACCCGCGAGGAGATGGCGAAGGCGATTGACATGGGGGACTATTATCGCATCCCTTGCGATACCCGTGACCTGAACTACGACAAATTCTTCACGGAAGGGAACGAGGACATTGCTTGTATAGAGGATTACCACAGCCACAACACCACTCGTTTGGACGTGGAGGGCATGAAAAAGTTGCTGTTCAAGCTGAATTTTATCCGTGAAGACTTGGGACTCCAGCCCCGTGCCAAAGCGAAGGAAATTCGTAGTGAATAAATAATTGAATCCTTATGAAAATTTTAGTGACCGGTGCCCGTGGGTTCGTCGGTCGTAACCTTTGTGCCCAACTGAACAATATCAAGGAGGACAAAGCTCGGTGTTATGGCAATCTGACAGTTTCCGAGGTGTACGAGTATGACATAGACTCCCGCCCTGAAGAACTAGACGCTTATTGCTCGGACTGTGATTTTGTGTTCAATCTGGCGGGTGTGAACCGCCCGCAGAATGCGGAAGAGTTTATGCAAGGTAATTTCGGCTTTGCCTCCACGCTGCTTGGCACGCTGAAGAAGTATGGGAACAAATGCCCCGTGATGCTCTCTTCGAGCATCCAGGCGACCTTTGCCGGGCGTTTCGGCACATCGGAATACGGCAAGAGCAAGAAGGCGGGCGAAGAGCTGTTTTTTGATTATGGCACAGAGACCAGTGCCAAAGTGCTGGTTTACCGTTTTCCCAACCTATTCGGGAAATGGTGCCGCCCGAACTATAACAGTGTCGTGGCGACTTTCTGTCATAACATGGCGAATGACCTCCCCATTCAGGTGAATGATCCTGCTGTGGAACTGGATCTGCTCTATATTGATGACTTGGTGGAAGAGATGATTGGCGCCTTGAAGGGTAATGAACATCGCTGCGAGTTTGACGGGGTGGAACCTCTATTCCAAGCCAGCGGAAAATATTGCGCGGCTCCCATCACTCACAAAGTGACGTTGGGCGAGATTGTGCGTTTATTGAAAATATTCAAGGAACAGCCTCAGACTTTGATGATGCCCGAAATTCCGAAGAATTCATTTGCCAAGAAACTCTATAGCACTTTTCTGAGCTATTTGCCCAAGGAAAAGGCAATCTTCCCCTTGACGATGAATGTAGATGTCCGCGGTTCATTTACGGAATTGCTGAAGACTACGGACTGTGGGCAGTTCTCGGTGAACATTTCCAAGCCTGGCATAACCAAGGGGCAGCATTGGCATCATACAAAATGGGAATTTTTCATAGTCGTGTCGGGCAAAGCGCTCATCCAGCAGCGCCAGGTGGGGAGTGACGAAGTCTTGGACTTTGAGGTGAGTGGCGATAGAATTGAAGCGGTTCACATGCTTCCCGGCTATACCCACAACATCATAAACCTGAGCAACAATGAGGACCTGGTAACGTTGATGTGGGCCAATGAACCGTTTGATCCGGATAGACCCGATACTTATTTCTTACTTGTAGAATAAATTATTATGGAATTAAGAACCGATTATTCTAATATCAAGTTTGCGAATAATGGCAGACTCAAGTTATTGATTATTGTGGGTACCCGCCCTGAAATTATCCGTTTGGCTGCGGTAATCAACAAATGTCGCAAGTATTTTGACACCATCCTGGCGCATACGGGCCAGAACTACGACTATAACTTGAATGGTGTTTTCTTTAAAGACTTGAAGTTGCAGGACCCTGAGGTTTATATGGATGCGGTAGGCGACGACCTTGGCTCCACGATGGGCAACATCATTAATGCTTCTTACAAGCTGATGGTACAGACTCAGCCTGATGCCGTGCTGGTCTTGGGCGATACCAACTCCTGCTTGAGCGTGATAGGTGCGAAGCGCCTGCATATTCCCATCTTCCACATGGAGGCAGGTAACCGCTGCAAGGATGAGAACCTTCCCGAGGAGACTAACCGCCGTATTGTGGACATTATCAGCGATGTGAACTTGGCTTACAGCGAACATGCTCGTCGTTACCTGGCAGAGTGCGGTCTTCCCAAGGAGCGCACTTATGTTACGGGCAGCCCTATGGCTGAGGTTTTGTACCAGAATTTGGCAGAGATTGAGTCAAGTGACATCCACTGTAGCTTGGGTCTGGAGAAGGGCAGGTATATCCTGCTCTCTGCCCACCGTGAAGAGAACATTGATACGGAAAAAAATTTCTCTTCGTTGTTTACAGCCATCAACAGAATGGCAGAGAAATATGATATGCCTATACTTTACAGCTGTCATCCTCGGAGTCGCAACCGTCTTGCTGCCAGCGGATTTAAACTGGATAAACGCGTAATACAGCACGAACCGTTGGGTTTTCACGATTACAATTGCCTGCAAATGAATGCTTTTGTGGTAGTGAGTGACAGCGGCACGTTGCCCGAGGAGTCTTCATTCTTCACCAGTGTAGGGCATCCTTTCCCGGCAGTCTGTATCCGTACCAGCACGGAACGTCCTGAAGCTTTGGATAAAGCAGGTTTTGTGCTGGCAGGTATTGACGAGAAGTCGTTACTTCAAGCAGTTGATATAGCTGTGGAAATGAATATAAATGGTGATTGTGGTCTTCCAGTTCCTAATTATATGGACAAGAATGTATCAGCTAAGATTGTGAAGATAATCCAGAGTTATACAGGAGTGGTAAATAAGATAGTTTGGAGGAAGGAATAGAAACATAATGAAAAAAATTGCGATAATTAATACTCTACCTATTCCTTCAGGAAATGCTTCTGTAAATCGTTTTTTATCTTATTCTAAAGGATTGGTAGAGTTGGGACATCAAGTTACAATATTATCATCAGCCCAGAATGATATAGCTGAGATAGAACTTGATGGCGTTAAATGCTATAATTTAGGAACAAAATATAAGTTCTCTCTTTTAATAGCTTTATTGAGGATTTTGAAAAATATACTATCAAGTGAGTATGATTTTATAATATTAGTATCAAATAGTTTGCTTTTAATTTATCCCATTGCTTTAATTTCTAAAATAACTGGTATAAAATTGTTACAAGAAAAGAGCGAATTTCCATTTGTCTTAATGAAAAACGGGATGATTTCTAAAATAAAAGCTGCTATATATGTTAATACTACGTATAGATTATTTGATGGTTTAATAGTAATGACAAAACCATTGATGAAGTATTTTCAATATAAGGTTTCCTCTAAATGTAAAATGATAGAAATTCCTATGACTGTGGACTTTTCACGATTTCAAATTAAAAAAGAAAAAACAAATTTTGGTGAATATATTGCATATTGTGGAAATATGTCTGGTAATAAAGATGGAATCTATAATTTGATAGATTCATTTTATTATATAGAAAAAGCAAGATATTCCATAAAATTATTAATGATAGGTGGCACAAATAAAGAAGAGGAGTTTGATGCTATAAAGAAATATGTTAAAGAATTAGATTTGAAAAATGTTATATTTTATGGTAAAGCCTCTAGAGAAGAAATACCATCATTGTTAGTAAATGCTAAGATATTAGCTTTAGCCAGACCATCTGGTTTGCAGTCGTCGGGTGGATTTCCTACTAAATTAGGAGAATATCTTTCTACAGGAAATCCTATAGTAGTTACATCGGTAGGTGATATACCATTGTATTTAAATACTGTGAATTCGTATATTGTTAGAGCCGATGATAATGAAGCTTTCGCTGGACAGATAAAATCTATTTTGGATAATTATGAAGAAGCAATGAAAAAATCAGTATTAGGTAAAAAATTAGCGAAAACAATTTTCAATTCTGTAGTACAAGCAAAACGATTGTCTGATTATTTAAATGAATTTTAGTAATGAAATTAGTACTTTTAGGAGATATTGCTTTATTTGGAATTTTATCAAAAAGGAACAACTCCAATATTGAAATATACTTTAAAGACATTGCAGACTATTTATCTATTGCTGATTATGTGATAGGTAATCTTGAGACACCGTTTTCAGTTAAGCAGAAAACAAATGGTGCTAAATCTGCGTATATATATTCAGATGTTGAGAATGTTGAAATTTTAAAATATCTTCATATAGACGCTGTTACTCTAGCCAACAACCATATTTTTGATTATGGTAAAGAAGGGTATGAAACAACAAAACAGTTGTTAAAAGAGAATGGTATAGAATATTTTGGTTCTGAGGGAAAATCTGTAAGATTGACAGTAGATGAAAATAAATTGTCATTACATGGTTTTTGCTGTTATTCTACAAATCCTCTGAATGCTGTTCAATATGGACGTTATGGTGTGAATGCGTTTAATACCGAAGTTGTTAAAGAGTTATTTGTTAATGATAAAGAAGATGGATATTTAAGTATTCTTTCGGTTCATGCAGGATTAGAGCATGTAAATTATCCAAGCCTTGATTCTGTTTCTGTCGCTAGAACTTTTGCATCGTATAATGATTATATCTATTACGGTCATCATCCTCATGTGGCACAAGGTATAGAAATGCATAAATCATCATTAATAGCTTATAGCCTTGGAAACTTTTGTTTTGATGATGTATATACATCGGTATCTAAAGCTCCATTGGTAAAACTTTCTGAAAATAATAGGTCCTCTTATGTTTTAGAGGTTGATATAAGGAATAATAAGATATTTTCTTATAAGATTGTACCTATTTATATTGGAAAAGACAAGCTACACATCAATAAGGGGGTAGATGAAAATACAGTCAAGCACTATACATCTAAAATTAATCAATTATCTACAGAAGAATATAATAAATTGCGCTCATCATTATTGAATGAGTACTATGCTGAGAGGAGGAAAAAAAGAAATATATATTGGTATTTAAAACGACTTAGATTAAGGTATGCCAAATTGTTGGTAGCAGGCTATAACAATTCTAGACTATATAAAAAAAATATTAAAATATCATAGAATGAGAGTTTTTGTTAATGTTCCTGATGGGAAACTGCATTCTACCTCATGGGTTTATCCTTGGATAGAATATTTACAATTAAATAAAATTGAATATGTTGAAATTGACATAACAAAGTGTAATCCTATTGATATTATTCAAGATTATGATGTTTTCTTGTGGCATTTTAGCCAATACAACTATATTGATATGCTTGAAGCAAGAAACATTATTTATTCTTTAAAACTTAAAAATCCAAACTTGAAAGTATTTCCAGATTTTAATGATGCATGGCACTTTGATGATAAGGTTGCGGAAATGTATGCGTTGAAAGCTGTAGGAGCGCCAATTCCTAATTCGTGGGTATTTTATGATGTTGATACCTTAAAAAATGCGATTAGTAATAAGGAAATTATTTTTCCAATCATTGCAAAATTGAGGACAGGATCGGGTTCTCATAATGTTAGAAAGATAGAAAATAAGAAGCAATTAATATCATATGCTAAACGAATGTTTGGCAAGGGTTATAATCCATCACCTAGTTTATTGTATAAAACAACATCAAATATTCGTTCATCACATGATAAAGCTACTTTCTTTTCTAAATTAAAAAGAGTTCCAGAATTCTTAAGAGTTTTGAAAGAGTCACAGAAATTTCCCCACGAAAAAGGATATGTATATTTGCAAGAATTTATTCCTAATGATGGATTTGATATGAAAGTTGTTGTCGTAAAGGATAAATTATCTGGATTATACCGTCCTATTAGAAGCCATGATTTTAGAGCGTCAGGTGGCGGGGAAGTCAAGTATAAAAAGGATTTATTAACTGATGATATAATAAATTCTGCATTTAGTGTTTCAGATTCTTTAGGCTTTCAATGTGTTGGGTTCGATTATGTTATAGATAACAGAACTGGTAAAGGAGTTATTATAGAGATGAGTTATGGTTTTTCTCATGTAGCTATTATGGGGATGAATGGTTGGTATGATAGAAATAAGCAATGGCATGATGGAGCTTTAAATGCTCCCTACGAAATTCTTAAAAATATAGTCAAACAAAGTAGAAGTGAAAAGTAAAATGATAAGAGTTTTAGTAACAGGAGGTGCTGGCTTTATCGGCTCTAACCTTTGCGAGTATTTACTTGCCCATAATTATGAAGTTGTATGTTTGGACAACTTCGCAACAGGGAAGATTGAGAATCTTCTTCCGTTATTGAATCAATATCCTGATACATTTAAACTGATCGTAGGTGACATCCGTAATTTCTCTGATTGCCAGAAGGCAGTGGTAGGAGTCAATTATATTCTGCATGAGGCAGCATTGGGTTCTGTACCCCGTTCCATCAAAGACCCTGCCACTACTAATGCAGTTAATATTAGTGGCTTCCTGAATATGTTGATTGCTGCCCGTGATGCAGGAGTGAAACGCTTTATATATGCGGCAAGTTCATCCACTTATGGAGATAGCCAGTCTCTTCCCAAAGTGGAAGATGTGATTGGTAGACCGTTATCTCCTTATGCTGTAACCAAATATGTGAACGAGCTTTATGCGGATGTATTTGCACGTACTTATGGAATGGAATGTATCGGCTTACGCTATTTTAACGTATTCGGACGTCGTCAGGACCCATTTGGTGCTTATGCTGCTGTTATACCCTTATTTGTGAAGAAATTGATGGCACACGAGAGTCCCGTGATTAACGGTGATGGTGAATACAGCCGTGATTTTACTTACATTGACAATGTAATCCAGATGAATATGCTTGCCATGACAACCACCAATCCGGATGCAGTCAATCAGGTTTATAATACCGCTTTTGGAGAAAGGACTACATTGAATCAGCTGGTGAATTATTTGAAGGAATATTTGAGTGAGTTTGATCCGAAAATTGCTGATGTGGAGATTCTTCATGGCCCGAATCGGCAGGGTGATATACCTCATTCTTTGGCTTGTATTGATAAGGCTAGAAAACTTCTTGGTTATATTCCGGAATACAGCATGCGCGACGGTCTGAAAGAAGCTGTCAAATGGTATTGGCATAATATTTGATTCACTCATTCTTTTTTCCCTTTCTATTAGCTAATAAACTAAACTTCCTAATAAATACTGAAAATCTTATGGATACAGTAAAAATTGCCGTAATCGGTCTCGGTTACGTAGGGCTTCCTTTGGCTCGTTTGTTCTCTACCAAATACAAAACTGTTGGTTTTGACATGAATAAATCCCGTGTGAATGCATTGATGGCAGGACACGATGCTACCCTTGAAGTTTCGGACGAATTGCTGCAGTCTGCCATTGCCAATGGCTTCAAGTGCACGGCTGACATTGAAGACATTCGTGATTGCAACTTCTATATTGTGGCAGTTCCTACCCCTGTGGATCATAATCATAATCCGGACTTGACTCCTCTGTACAATGCAAGTACCACTGTGGGGAAAGTGATTTCCAAAGGTGATATTGTTGTGTATGAATCTACAGTATATCCGGGGGTGACTGAGGATGAATGTATTCCGGTAGTGGAAAGAATATCCGGTTTGAAATTCAATACGGATTTCTTTGCAGGCTATTCCCCCGAACGTATCAATCCGGGTGACAAGCTACACACAGTCGAGAAGATAAAGAAAGTGACTTCAGGTTCAACTCCTGAAATTGGTAAGAAAGTGAACGAAGTGTATGCTTCTGTTATATCTGCCGGAACACATTTGGCTCCCACGATGAAGGTGGCAGAGGCGGCCAAAGTCATTGAGAATTCGCAACGTGATATCAATATAGCCTTTGTCAATGAGCTTTCCAAGATATTCACGCGTATGGGAATCGATACTCAGGATGTACTTGAGGCCGCAAGTACCAAATGGAATTTTCTTCCCTTCAAGCCGGGGCTGGTTGGAGGACACTGCATTGGCGTAGACCCTTATTATCTGGCCCAGTGTGCACAGAGTTATGGCTATAATCCTGAAATCATATTGGCCGGTCGTCGTATGAATGATGGTATGGGAGAGTATGTGGCTGGTCAAGTGATAAAACTGATGCTGAAAAAAGGAATTCAGGTTTTGAACTCTAATATACTGATACTCGGTTTTACTTTCAAGGAGAATTGTCCGGATGTACGTAATACGAAAGTGATAGATATTTATGAGGCTTTGAAGGGATACAATCTGAATATAACCGTTTATGATCCGTGGGCAAATCCGGATATCGTAAAGCATGAATATGGAATTGAAGTGATTAATGAACTTCCTGAAGAAAAGTTTGATTCGGTTGTGTTGGCGGTTGCCCATCAACAGTTTACGGGAATAGATATCGAAAGTCTGTCGAAGACACGGTCTGTTGTGTTTGATGTTAAAGGTTTCTTGCCCAAAGAATCCGTTGACGGCAGATTATGATAAAATGAAAAAGCTTTTCTTTGTTACCAATGTTGATTGGTTCTTTATTTCCCATCGTTTGCCTATTGCCCTGAATGCTATTCAGCAGGGATATGAAGTTTATTTATTGTCACGGGATACCGGAAGAAAACAGTTTTTACAAGGGAAAGGGATTCGCTTTATCGATATTTCTTTTGACCGTTCCGGAAGTAATCCTTTGCATGAATTGAAATGTATTTTTCAGTTATATACAAACTACAAAAAGTATAGACCTAATATAATTCATCATGTTACTTTAAAGGCTGCATTGTTAGGTTCTGTTGCAGCTAAGCTGTCAGGGCAACATCATGTTGTGAATGCAATAAGTGGATTGGGGTATAACTTTACGAACGGCAGGAATGGGATTTTGCAGAAGTTGATAAGGACTTTGATTCGCATTGCATTCAAAAGTAAGTCTTTTTCCTTTATCCTTCAGAATCCGGATGATGTGGGGATGATCAAAGGCTTCAATCTGGTTCCCTCGTCCCATATTTTTCTGATAAAGGGCTCGGGAGTAGATTTGAATGAATTTGTTTTTTCCCAAGCTCCTGGCAAGACTCAATTAAAGGTACTCTTTCCTGCAAGGATATTGTTGGATAAGGGGGTGATGGAGTTCATTGATGCAGCCAAATTACTTCAAAAGCGATTTATTGGAAAAGTAAAATTCATATTGGCAGGTGATTGCGACAAAGAAAATCTGGCTGTTTTGGGGGAAGAAAAGCTAAGGTCTCTTCTTGTCGATGATTATATTGAATGGATAGGATATCAGGCTCAAATGTTTCCTATATATACGGATAGCGATATCGTTGTACTGCCTTCCTATCGGGAAGGTTTGCCCAAATCCTTGATTGAAGCATGTGCGGTAGGGCGTCCTATTGTAACAACCGATGTACCGGGTTGCCGTGAATGCGTGAAATCCGGATATAATGGTTATTTGGTTCCTGCCAAGGACAGTAGGGCGTTGGCTGATGCCATCGGCCTATTGATAGAAGATGATGCGAAGAGGAAGGAGTTTGGAAGGAACTCTCGTCTGTTGGCGGAAGAAGAATTTTCTATAGATAAGGTTGTCAGGCAAACTTTTGATATTTATCAATCAATTATTAGGATATCTTGATATTCCCGGGTATCTTTGTAGAAAGATTGGATTCATGAAGAAGAACAAGCCATATAAGGAACAAGAACCGATGGTGCCGAATGTTGGTGAACCGGTAGTTGTATATACGGGTAATGAGAATAATCCGAATATCGTTACGGAAGGACGTGATGACATTAGGCATGCTATTTCCGGTGAAGAATTATTGGATAGGCTTTGCCCTCGTATAAAGGCTTTGTTTGGATGAGAGTCGTATTCGCTCCCGAAGTAGAGGAGGACTTGTATGGACTTATAAAAATACTTGTTGAGAAGGAGTATTTGAGTACTTATCCTTTTGCTATTTCTTATGTGGAAGAACTGATAGCTGATATTCAACAGAACATTCATTCTAAATTAAAAAAGAAAGCGCCCGCTTTTTTTGAACGTTATGGTAAGGATATGTATTACATCACTTATCAACGTAATTCTAATACGACGTGGTATATTTTTTTCTCTGTCATCGGAGATACTTATTTTATTAAATACATAACCAATAACCACGTTTCCGGTCAGTATATTTTTTAGCATATTTCAATGAACATACTTATCACTGGAATCCACGGCTTTGTGGGGTCTAATCTCGTTGTTGCCCTAAAGGAACGTCATAGCCTTTACGGGCTGGATATTGTTGCTCCTGAAAAGGAGGGGGTGGTAAAGACTTTCTCCTGGAAGGATATTGAACCAGCTTCTTTTCCGATGCGGAATCTTCCTGAATTCGATGCCATTATTCATCTGGCTGGTAAAGCCCATGACACGAAGAACCGGTCTGCTGCCCAAGCCTATTTTGATATCAATAGGGGATTGACTCAAAAGATATTTGATTTCTTTCTGGAATCGTCTGCGAAGAAGTTCGTATTCTTCAGTTCTGTGAAAGCCGCTGCAGACAGTGTGGTGGGTGATATGCTGACTGAAGATGTGGTGCCTGCTCCGATAGGACCGTATGGGGAGAGCAAGATAGCTGCCGAGAATTATATTCTTGGCAAGTTGAATGTTGAAAATGGAGAATTGAAAGTTAATCCGTATGATGACAAGCAGGTCTATATCCTGCGTCCCTGCATGATTCATGGTTCCGGCAACAAAGGCAATCTGAATCTTCTTTATAATGTGGTGAGGAAAGGCATTCCCTGGCCTTTGGGGGCTTTTGAGAACAGGAGGTCTTTTACTTCGATAGACAATCTTTGCTACGTGGTGGAAGGGCTGTTGACTAAGGAGGTGGGGAGTGGTATCTACCACATGGGAGATGACGAGGCCTTGTCCACGAATGAGCTGATAGCTTTGATGTGTCGGGCTTTGGAGCGTAAGCCGCATATCTGGAAGATAAACAGAGGACTGATGGAATTCTGTGCCCGGCTTGGGACTCTGCTCCATTTGCCTTTGAATACAGAGCGTCTGCGCAAGTTGACAGAGAATTATGTGGTGAGTAATGCGAAAATAAAGGCTGCCCTGGGAATTGACAGAATGCCGGTGAGGGCAGAGGAGGGGATAGTGAGAACGATAAAATCGTTCTCAAATTAAAA
>OGWW01000152.1_pt1 | contig 47375 bp, 49 predicted proteins | sample 1576131 | NCBI WGS metagenome assembly OGWW01 (sample SAMEA3541576, study PRJEB24748) | human gut metagenome | biome: human gut; feature: human-associated habitat; material: faeces | place: China | collected 2012 | reverse complement strand
CAAACCATACAACAAAGAAAAAGGAGAAACGAAGCATGAATATAGAAGAATTATTGAACAAGTATTTTGAAGGGGAAACCACCTGCGAAGAAGAACGTGAGCTCCGCCGTTTTTTCACCCGGGGCATCATACCGGAACATCTGCAGATGTACCGCCCGATGTTTGCTTTCCTCAACGAAGAGAACCGGCAGAGCAAGACTGCCGTCCCCGAAGTTCCGAAAACTTCTGTCCCTCTGCGCCGCCGTCTACTTTACATATTCAGCGGAATGGCTGCCGGAATATTGCTTATATTGGGTATTGCCGGTCTCAACCGACATTTCAACACCTCAACCGCTAATTATGTAATCATTGACGGGAAATGCTATACCGATGCCAAGCTGGTACGCGAACAAGCCATGATCGCGTTTCGTGATGTCAGTATCAGCGAGGAGGAAGTATTCGCTACGCTGTTCTCCGAATAAAAAAAGAAAATAATAAAAGAAACGAAGTATGAATAAAGTCATTCGCACCACATGGATTATCCTGCTACTTACTGTCGCCTCCGGCATGGCAAGAGCACAACAGGGACTACAAATAGCTTCCGTATTCCAGAAATACGGTAAACAAAAAGGAGTGACTATGGTAGAACTGTCCAACGAAATGCTGGAAACCTACCAGATGACTCTCTATAAAAGCCTTGTCTTTAAAGACGTTGAAGAAGCACTGCCCACCATTCTCAACTGTCTGGATGCTGACAAAAAGAAGGCAAAGAAAGTGAAGGAAGTGGTGGCAGGCGGACAAATCCAGTCCGGCTATTATCAATTGCCCCAGCTAAAAGAAGATGTCAACCGGTTCATCCTGTTCAAAACCGGTAAAAAAGGCTCGGCTACCCTGATTTACATCGAGGGCGAGTTGGATGCAGACGATCTGGTAACCATGTTATTTATGAAAAAAAACTAAACATTATAAGAATATGAAACACATTTATTTATTACTGTTTATGCTGATCCCGATGACGGGAATGGCTCAAGAAGGCATTTCGCAAGACACGACTCTTTACGTCAACGGACGCAAAATCCTGATTAAAGAAAACGAAGGGAAAATAAAGGTAAAACTTTACGAACAGTCTTCGCACGGCGATACGATAGAGAACGATCAGATTTTTGAGGGAATCTATACGGACGGACAAACTACCGAACGCCGTACGGCATTCACCGTCCCCTTCGTCAAAAGAAAGAACCATTATCGGTTCGACCCGCATATTGCCGGATTCTATATGGGATACACACGGCTCTCTGACGGCATCAACTTCAATACTCCGGACGGACTGAATATAAACGCCAACAAGTCCTGGGAAATCGGTTTCAATCTGTTTCAAGGCTCCCTGACACTCTCACGTGATCGCCAATGGGGCATAACAACCGGTTTAGGCTGGGGATACCGCTCTTTCCGCCTGGGCAACAACTATGCCTTCAGACAAATAGAGGGAGTCACCGGCATTGTTCCGGGTGTTCCCGACGAGGAAGTGTATACCAAAAGCCGGTTACGCTATTTCTACTTCCGCATTCCGGTAGCCCTGGAATGGCAAAAAAGATTCAGCCACAGCAATGCTCACGGTCCTCTATTCTTTTCAGCCGGACTTGAAGCGGAAATCCGTCATGGAGCCAAGTCGAAAGCAAAGGTCAACGGACATAAAAAGAATCTGGACAGCGGCCTGAATGTCCACCCGGTAGGCATTAACCTCCTGGCACAAGCAGGTTACGGTGACATCGGAGTGTATTTGCGCTACTCTACCTACAACCTCTTCGAACACAAAAAAGGTCCCGAACTTTATCCCTACTCTTTCGGTCTGTGCTGGTATTGGTAACAGGGAGCCCGACGGATGGCAACCATATACCCGCCCGACGGCATCAACAGTCCGACTATTCAAAAAGAATAAGCTGATTTCTCTGCCGGAAGAAACAATCTATCGTTCATATTGTTTATATTTGCAAAAAACGTATAACAATATTAACGATAGATTTTTTATATCACATGACCAAAGAAGAACTAATGAGGAAAGCCATCGAACTTTCCAGAGAAAATGTAGCAAACGGAGGAGGCCCCTTCGGAGCTGTCATTGCAAAAGATGGAGAAATAGTGGCCACAGGCGTCAATCGCGTAACAGCCTCATGCGACCCCACTGCCCATGCAGAAGTAAGCGCTATCCGCGCGGCTGCCTCAAAACTGGGAACTTTTAACCTGAGCGGTTACGAGATTTACACCTCTTGCGAACCCTGTCCCATGTGCCTGGGTGCCATCTATTGGGCCCGATTAGACAAGATGTACTATGGCAATAACAAGACAGATGCCAAAAACATCGGATTCGACGACTCGTTTATCTACGATGAATTGGAACTGAAACCGGAGAACCGCAAGCTGCCATCCGAAGTATTACTCCACGACGAAGCAATCAAAGCTTTTGAGGAGTGGATGGAAAAAGAAGATAAGATAGAATACTGATAAACAAGAATCCCCGTAGAACACTGCATCGTCCTTCGGGGATTTCTATACACACAAAAGTTATAATTTAATTGCTTGGGAATCTAATTAGAAACGGAGACCTAAAGTAAACAGCACTTGGCTACGGGTATTAGTCACTTTGGTTGTTTCCGGTGTCAGCACCGTAGTTGCATTGTTTTCTTCATACTTATTTACGAACGGATAAAAATCTTCATTATAAGTAGAGAACTTATAAGCCAGATCTGCATAAAATACAGAACCGCGATACCCGATACCCAAAGTATAGTTGCTCAGAGCCTTCGTATTTGCCCAGTCAGTATCTGTCTGGATAGAATAATAAGGCAGATCCTTGAAAGCATCTCCATGGAAAATAGCCGAAGTATAATTATATCCGGCACGCAGCGCAAACTGCGGGATCACTTTATATTCAAGACCAAGACGGAGGGTATTCACACCTTTCATCATAGGTCTCGTGCTATTTTCAAAAGTAAACTCAGAGCTTGAACCGGTCGGTCCTCGGAATTTCATCGTTGAATAATCCTGATATTCGTATTCGGCACCTAATGCCAGACTTGTACCAATGGTATAACCTAAACTTACGTTATAAGTCCACGGAGTCTGTAACCGGAATTCACGCACCATATCTCCATTTCCGGGTAACTTATCACGCGTATCCACCGACCACTGATCTATCTTTCCTGTCTCAACGTTCAACACATCCGATTCTACACGGGCACTGGTCTTATAATCCAGATTATAGAACGTAGGGGTGTGAATGGCCAAACCGATACGGAAGGGCGAATTTTCAAACGGACGGATAATCGTACCCAACTTAAGATCGAAACCCGAACCTCTTACCTTATTCCAACTCCTCAGATTGTAATTCTGCGGTGCATTTGCTCCTGTATACGCTTCGGAATAATAAGTGTACTTGCTATAATCAACCGCATATGCCCCGAGAGTCAGTCCAAGATAGAACCGGTCGTTGAAATTGAAAGCAACATTAAAGTCGTACTGGTCGATTCCGCCACGCTCTTGCGAGTGGAAATTGGCGACACCGTCATCATACATACCATAATAATTACCCGGTGTCGTATACAGAGGTTTACCATTTGCATCGTATCTTTGATTTCCATCCTTATCCACATATGGAGAATTCGGCTTGCCGGCTGCATTCATTTTATCAGTTGTGATATCACTAATCAACCAACCGTCATATCCCAATATGGAAAGCCATCCTATCTCCGGATCATCATAAGGATAATCTCCCCATTTGGTTATGCCACTGGCTTGTTGGGCCATCTGATAGGTTTGCGAACTGTTACCGAGTCCTCCCTTCATATTCATATTCTTATAGAAAGACTTGGCTTTATGGTAGTTAAATCCAAAATTCACATAACGCAAAGAAGTTTCATTGCCAATCTTAGATGCAAATACAAACCCCAGATTATCAAAAGAACCTTGTATTTTATCCGACTTAAATTTATCTCCCAAATATTTGCTTTCCGTCCCGTATGAGGAAAAGCCGAAAGAAGTCATAAAATCATTGCTGCGATAGATACCGATACCGGCAGGATTCGTTCCGATTGTAGAGATATCACCTCCTAAAGCTCCCATGGCGCCACCCATACCGACAAAACGGGCGGTTCCGTTCAAGTCCTTTCCTGTTATCTTGGCAGCATCGTACACAGTCTGTGCACTTATCGGGGCTGCTGCTACCAACAGCCCCAAAGTTGCTAAAGTAATTATTTTTTTCATCGTCAAATGCTTTTTTAAGTTAATACCTCCATTATCATCTTCTACCCCTTGAAGAGCCGCCACCGCCACCGGAAGAACGGGAAGAACCACCACCGCCACCGGTAGAATAACTACGTGAACTGCTACCTGAAGGTGAAGAATAACTGCGCGTAGACGAACTGCTGCTACGAGAAGGAGTACTGTTGTATGAACGACGAGTGGTACTCTCATTGTAACTACGCGAAGGAGCCGTAGAACTGCCACGAGTATAAGTAGAGCTGCTTCTTGTACTTGCCCTTCTGCCTCCTTCCGAGTAAGACGGAGAACCTGTAGTAGTGCTTCCGCCGCGAGTTCCTTCATAAGAAGAACTACTGCGTGTACTACTTGGACGGGTATAGGTACTTCGACGTGAAGAAGAAGCATCTGTACGCGTAGTAGATCCCGGACGTTCACCGACTACACGCGTTCCTATCACACGTCTGGCAGAGCTCTCTCCTCTATTGTAAGAAGATGTCGCTGACGAACGAACGGAAGAACCGCTATTGGAGCGTACCGCACCTGAACTGTAACGGCGAACGGTCGAAGAGTTGCCATAACTGCTTCTCACAGCAGACGAACCACGACGGGTATAGGTATTATATCTTCCTGCCCAGCTGCCGCCGCCACCCCATCCGGGATGATAGTGATGATGGTGTCCCCAGTAGCCGCCGCCATACCAGCCGCCCCAGTAACCACCCCAATAGCCACCCCAATAACCGGGATAATAGCCACCCCAAGCATAATAAGGTGAAGACCAGCCCCATCCCCAGCCCCATCCGGAACCATAAGAGTTGTAACGCCAATCCCACCATAAGCGGTTGGTAAATGTCGGGAATGCATAAGCATAGAAACCGTCTGTATAAACATTCCAATCCCAGGAATTGGTTCCATAAACAATGTCCCAGTAAAGCGGGCTGCTAATGCTTACCGCAAAACGGGGATTACGGAAACGAATGATGCGTTCAGCGTACTCGTAGTCATCCTGTGAGCCATTGAACCCGTTCACCCATTCACCTTCCGGATCGGAGACAGCTTTTTCTTTTACGTATAATGTATCGTCCTCCATTGCGAACTCGTTATCTTTGGCATCGTAACGGCGGTTATACTCATCCACATCACGCATATCGCGTTTGTTTCCTTTACGGTCCTGAACTACTACCGTAGTACCCGGAGACGTATAAATGTTCGTGGTAACAACTTTTTTTTCCGGTTCCTTCTTCACAGGAGTCTTTTTGGCTTCCTGCTTTTTTTCCTTAGAAGGTACGAAATAAAGGTCGTCATTATTGCTTTGCGCCATCACAAGCAGTGGGAGGCACAGGGCAAACAGCGATAATAACACAATCTTTTTCATATTTCCGTGGTTTATTGGTTTCTTAATCTTTTTATTCACGTTACAAAGATAAGCAAGGTATTCACGCTGCCGGATAGATTTTCCCCAAACAATAATAGGGATTTCCCTATTTATCTTATATTAAACAAAAACAGCACTAATACTCAGCAAACTATTTCATTATCAATTAGTAATAGTCAGTAAAGAGCTGTTACTTCTGAGGCTATTTAATTGCCGAAGACACATTTACATTATCAATTTATTGTAGAACAAATTATGGCAAATCTATTTCCGACAATTGTCCCTGGAAAAATATTAAGAGACAATACACATAAAATACGAATAGCTCTTTCGCACAATTGTGAAACTCGCTATATAGTGACTGATCTAACAGTGAATTCCATACAAGAGTTCAAGAATGGATATATCATTAAAAGAGCAGACACTTCTTATCTCAATAGCAAATTAAGAAACGAGAAATTACGCTCTGATACAATAAGAATAAGGCTATCCTTTGTAAGAGCAATCATGAGATTTGCTCTACAATGCTGATTTATCACCTACGTCACATACCCTTTTGCATCATATAAATAGATGAAATTAAAGCAACACGAGATACTGATTTGAAAAAAATATAATTCGGATACGAGACATTTTTATGCTGTCATATTATCTTGGCGGCATTAATATAGCTGACTTAATAAATTACGATTTCCTAAAATGCAACGGAAAACTAATATATCAATAGGTATTTTATTTTTATCGGCATTTTCTTTATCTTCTTTAGATGGACCTGCCTTTCTTTTCTTACCTTTTATTTCAGTCATTGGAGTGTGTGTATGAAAAGAAGCAACCACTTTTGCTGTGGCAGGCACACCATTTATAGAAGGAGATTTGTCTCCAAGGCTTATATTTCCTCTTACTTTTCCGTCATTCTTCACTGCCATACCATATCGTTTCTTACCTATGTAATATTGCTTTTTCACCGGATCATAATAAATCCAGAAACCAACTTCTTGTCTTTGGACCTCTGTGGAACGCTTAAGCATATCACTCCAGGCTTCTTCCAAAGCCTTTTTTACAGTTGCATCCTTAATGACTTCTTCAGGTTTAGGCAAAGAGCCTGATTGCTGTGGTGAAGATAACGGAGATGAACCGCCTCCTTGAGGAGAAAAAAAGTCATCAAGTCCGGGAAGGGCTTTCGGAGATTCAGAAGGCATATCCCCAAAAGGCCATTTAAACGGGTCTTCAGAAGATGTAGGACGTCTACCGATTACTGTCACTTCGGGTAACGAAAAACCGGCACCAAAAAGATCGTCTTTAACATATTAGACACGTCATACATGGGAAGCTATAGTGTTAAAGGCGACTAATTCAGTCGCCTTATTCTTTATAAGACCTTGTTTACTCTTTTTTTTCGGCTGTGTTGATAGAGAATACAATAATAGGAGCATTATTCTCTCCCTGATTCTCTATTTCTCCTGCATATGAATCTAATGTAAAAGATTCTAAATTATATAAATACTTCCCTTTAACAATCGAATAAACGATATTTATTGTGTGGTATTTATCGTCTTTAAAAATTTCTGGACAATAAAATTCAATTTTCACATTATATCTATCTTTCTCTTCATTAAAAGTTATTGGTAAAGACAAATATCTATGTCCTTCTCTTCCCTGCATAACGATTGGACGTTCAAGCCAACTCTCTTGTAGGTCATTAGAACTGATCAAGGTCTTTATTCGATAACTTGACGAAGCGAGTTCTAATCTAGAGTTAATAATAACTGTTTCTAAGTTATCAAGAGGATAGGTAGTCTCCAAAGAAGAGATGATTTGCATATCTATATTCATACTGTATGAATATGGTGGAGTATCTGGTTGGTGGCAGGCAATCATAAGGATTGATAATACAGATAATAATAATAATTTTTTCATAATGTTGTTATTTATTAGGTGACACTTTAATAATTTCTCTATTTAAATGATAGCTGACATCATGAGTTCTATTATATATGTTGTCAAAAATATACCATCCATTTCCCCCATTTTCACCCCATCCCCAATTCATATGAAGAAATTCAGAGGTATCATAGGTACCATTGGTGAAAAAATAATCAGGTTCTTCCATATCGGGTATATTGAATTTACTTCCCCAAACTAATGATGCATATTGTGTCTGGCGTACTTCATAACCATCGCATACCCATGCATGACCTTTAGTGATTATATCAAAAAAAATTGCTTTTCTGTCTCCTCCCATAAAAACAGGTCTGTTGTTTTGTATTTCTTGAATTGTCTCACTTCTTTTGTAGTCCATTGGTGTTGCAGAATAATTCAATTTTTTGAATGCTTTTACAGCGTTGCCCATCGTAGCTCCCGTGGCTTTATCTTTGTAGGTTACTTTTGAGAAACTACGAATGTCTTTGATAAACTTTTTGAAAAATTCATCATCTTCCATATTCGTATTACATCTCAATGGAATATGTGTCCAACTATATGTAACGGGCCATTCATAATATTTGGCTATCTGCGCAATTGCAATTGGTACGCAACCAGCCAACTTATTGGAGGCATCTACATTAAAGGGAGAGCGTTGATGCCAACTCGTTTTTAGTAATGGTCCAATCGTTTTTATTGGATATTTTTTTATTAACAGTAGGTTTACTTTCTCACAGTTATAGTTTTGATCCGTATGATTACAGATGTCTCTGATGTATCCATCAGCCCTTTCCTTAGAAAGAAAATTTCGGATTGCGCCCAAGTCATGGCATTCATAACCCTTGTTAGTCCAGATCTTTTTTTGCTCCTCTTTTTTAATGGACATTGCATAATCACTTAAGGATCTTGTAGAGACATCACTTAGCTTTTCTGTTTTTAAATTTTCAAACTCAACCCATTTTTTCCTATATTTATCTATGATACTATCTGGCTGTATTTCGTTATATTGCATAATTTTCTTATACTCATCTAATAGAATGGAGGAACCATCGTTATAAGACTCTTGCAGAGAAAAAGAGCCCACATCGGAGTATGCGATTACAGGATAGTATTTTTTAGTTGCACTAATAATGGTGTAACCTTTTTGATCTTGATAATTGATAATATACATCATCGGTTTTCCATTATTATATAAAGTAAAGATTTCTTTTATCCGTTTGGTAGGTTCATTTAACGAATTCCTTGTTAAATGATGATTTTTTCTATTGAATATTTCTGCGACTATACTAGCATCTTCTGTATTAATATTGATTTTTTCTCTGTCAATACCCAGTTGAGTACTCTGTCTTTTATAGGCATCCAGAGGTGTCGGATCTGGCAGAATCAACTCTTCTTGGGAGCAAGAAAATAACATAAAGTACAGCATTGCCAATATTGCATATAGAATAGTATTTTTGTTCATTCTAATGATTTATGTAAGTTATAGTTTAGATTTTTATTTTCGTCTCTATATTGTAAGATATAGATAATATAGATTTTTATGGTGGTTTGATAGATGAATAGAAATAACAAAATCTAAATGAAAAATAAAAAAAATGTCGATTAGACTTCATAGTATCAATTATTGAAAATTTATTTCAAATAACAAAAATTTGGATCAAAAAGTTCATTTATGATTTGTTTTTTAGCAAATGATAAAAATCAAATACATTATTAGACAACAGATTATCAGTTTACTGCTTTTACAAAAAAACCTAAAATTCAGTAAGTTTAAAGAAAACTAGCAGATCTTCATATGAGGAATACTGAATCCAAAAACTTAGCCAAAAACAACCAGTCACCGACAATATCATTACAACATGAAAAGTTTTTTCCATTGGAGAGCTTATCTGCAAAGACTTTTGTTGGACTCCCCTATATCATCAGAACATCCGAAAAAAAAGAAAGAGATTAAATTCATTAATAAAAAAGACTTAAATCATATATTTTATAAAGACAAGTAAAGGATGGTAAATCGCCAATACCTACTCTTAGGTATTTATACATAAAACAGAGATCTAAAGCTAAATACTATATAATAAAGAGCAAGGAGTAAAAATACATTCTCTAAAATCTTCCAGATGAAACAAATCCCCACTTCTTAGTATAAGAAGCGGGGAAACGTCAACAAATTACAATTAAACCTTATATCCGGGAGAACTGACAAAAGAAGACATAACAACACATATATTGTCCTCCCTCTAAAGAGGCCTGTGTTTACCTCTTACTACGTTCAAGATTAAAAAGAGATTGAACCTCCGTTTCACAACGTATAGGCTTATCATAAGACTACTGATTCGTGGAAATGTAAAACAATCCCGGAAGATTCTTCTGATTAAAAAAAACTTTGATTATAATTGCGAGAATAATCAGCCCTGATCTTTAAAAATCAGGGCTATAGAAAGTAGAGTGTAAATGAAAGCCTCTCATTTAATCGCTTTATTCTTTCACTATCTCACCTTTCTCATTCAAAAGAACAGTTACATCTTCCGTAGATTGATCTTCCTTGATTACAGTCACAATCACTTTATATACCTTACCGGTTTCTCTTTCCGAAACGAAAGCCTCCTTTATCGAAGCACCTTCATAATCTTTGGCCAATGCATTGATAACAGCAGCAGGAAGTTCCTTTGCGGCTATTTGTGTAAATTCGTCCTGAGGAGTTTGCAGAGTTTGTTCTACTGCTAAAGTGTCACCCGATACACTGGCAAACGCTACTGATGTTCCTAATCCCATAATCATTGCTAATGCTACTAATACCTTTTTCATAATCGTAATTTTTTTGGTGTGAATAATTAAAACAACTTTTATGCTAAATAAAAAGCAAAGGGCATGCCAAAATGTCCAAAGAGCATAAATCAACTATAAAACAACAAGTTATGATCAAGACAATAAAAAAGTTTGGGGAATACACACACACTTTGGGGAATAAATACACAAAAAAACTCCGAGACTTTCGACCCGGAGACTTACACTTCAGTTAAATAACAAAGTTTGCTTCTACATGACCAAAGATAGTATTTCTTTCTGAACCAGTTATTGCCATTATTAGAAATTACGACATATTGGACGCGCCACACATACATGGGAAGCTATAGTGTTAAAGACGACTTATTCAGTCGCCTTATTCATTTCTTCTGTTATCGTTCTAATCTAATACAGCCGATTAATCGTTAGGTTGTAAAATGGGCCAGAATAATGCTGCCTGATATCGCAAATATTGGCAGAACGTACAGAGAAGTATCGTATATATGTTCTGACTCGCTAAGAACTACTTCTTGAGGCAATTGGACTATCTGCGCTCACTGCATAATAGCCTGTTCTTTAACTTAACAAATCTCAACCCGATAAAAACAATGTTTACTTTGTTTCTATCCCTTTAAATCGTACTTTTGCAAATAAAAACACCTATGAAGTACTTTGAGTTCACTTTTGATACACATCCTTGCACCGAAACGGTGAATGATGTGCTTGCTGCCGTGTTGGGCGAAGCCGGATTCGAGAGTTTTGTCGAACGGGAAGGCGGACTGACCGCTTATATTCAGCAATCACTTTACAACGAAGAGACATTGAAAACAGAGCTGGCAAATTTTCCTGTGCCGGATACGGAAATTTCTTATACGTTTGCCGAGGCCGAAGACAAGGACTGGAACGAAGAATGGGAAAAAAATTTCTTCCAACCGATTGTGATCGGAGACCGTTGTGTGATTCATAGCACATTTCATCAGGACGTGCCTAAGGCAGAATATGATATCCTGATCAATCCGCAGATGGCATTCGGAACAGGACACCATGAAACGACAAGCCTGATTATCGGAGAATTGTTGGATAGCGAACTGACCGGCAAGTCGCTGCTGGATATGGGCTGCGGAACTTCAATACTGGCTATTCTCGCACGGATGCGGGGAGCTAAGCCTTGCACAGCCATCGATATCGACGAATGGTGTGTACGCAACTCGATAGAGAACATCGAACTGAACGGAGTGACAGATATTGCCGTCTCGCAGGGGGATGCTTCGGCATTGCAAGGGAAAGGGCCATTCGATGTAGTAATAGCCAATATCAACCGCAATATCTTACTGAACGACATGAAGCAGTATGTAGCATGCATGCATCCGGGATCGGAGTTATTTATGAGCGGATTCTATATCGATGATATTCCGGCTATCCGCCGGGAAGCAGAAAAGCACGGACTCACCTTCGTACACCATCAAGAGAAAAACCGATGGGCAGCAGTAAAGTTCGTACTTTAATACACACAGGCCTGCCATAGAGTAACACACGAACGACATAACAGTCAGTCCTGTGCTACTCTGCGGTATGACCGGATCAAACTTCAAATTCCTTTTTCACCTGCCTACACCAGTCTTTTATTCGCTTATCAGTCATTTCCGACTGATTTTCGATGTCAATGACCAATCCACACCATTTATCACCTTTCAGAGCCTGGGAACGCTCGAAACTATATCCGTCTATAGAAGTAAAACCGACAAGCGTAGCTCCATCATTCTCAAAGACTTCGGCAAGCAGTCCGACACCATCGGCAAAGTTTTCGGGATACTTCACCTGATCGCCAAGCCCGAAGATAGCCACTTTCTTCCCTTTCAACTGCAAGGTGCGGAGTTCGGGCAGAAGCTCGTCCCAATAAGTAGGCAGTTCGCCATCGAACCAGGTGGAAGCACCGACTATGAAATTATCATAGGCTTCAAAATCATTCTGCCAGGCATTTTCGATAGCTACAGACTCGGCAGAAGTACCAAATTCTTTTTGAATCTTTTCAGCCACCCAAGAGGTTTTATCGGCTTTGGCAGCATAGAATATTCCTATCTTTTTCATGATTGATCGTTTTTTTAATTAGAACTCCAGCAACTCTTTGGCTGCTTTATATATCTTTTCATCATTCGGCAGGATAGCCCGTTCCAATATCGGATTGAAACCTACCGGAGTAAAGGTGGAGCCCACACGTTGTACCGGGGCATCCAGGTAACGGAACATTTCCCCGGCAATCTGCGCTGCAATTTCGGCACCGAATCCGGAGAAGACTTTGTCTTCATGCACCACCATCACTTTACCGGTTTTCCGTACGGAAGCAAAAATCGCTTCTTTATCCAACGGAATCAGCGAACGGAGATCGATAACTTCGACACTCCCCACCCCTTCCCGGGCAAGACGTTCGGCAACATCCAGACAAAAATGGGTAGTATTGCCATAAGTAATTATAGTCAGATCGGTTCCTTCGCGGCGGATACGGGCCTTACCAAAGGGAACTTCAAACTCTTCGGGCACAACGGCAGCAGCCTCTACTGAGTTGTAAAGCGCTTTGGGCTCCAGATAAAGAGTGAATCCCTTGGAACGCATACTGGTGCGGAGCAGCCCGGCAGCATCGTCGGCAAACGACGGACAAACAATACGGGCACCGGGTAAAGTCGTAAGAGCCCCTTCAAGGTTCTGCGAATGATACAATCCACCGCCAATGTATCCACCCGAAGCAAGGCGAAGTGTAATATTGGGAGTAAACTTACCATTGCTACGCCAATACTCGTGTGTACACTCAACGTACTGTTCGACAGCAGGCCAGAAGTAATCGGCAAACTCAGCGCCTTCAATAACCACATGTATTTTAGGATCGAAACGGCACATTCCGTTGGCCGTTCCCACAATATAATCTTCGGCTATCGGAGCACTGAACACACGGGCATCACCGAACTCCTGTTGCATCCCCTTGGTAACATTGAATACGCCTCCTTTATCTTTATTGGCCACGTCTTGTCCCCAGATAAAGGTATCAGGATTGCGGCGAAACTCCTCTTTGAGCGTTTCATTAATGGCGTTCACCATGAAACTCTTCTCACCTTCGACAGGCCCCGGAAGTCCGTCTTTATACTTTTGAGGAATATACGGTTCGGGAAGGACAAAGTCGTAAATGCTCTCCGGAATCGGATCGGGTGCAGCCAACGCTTTACGATTGGCGGCAGCCAGTTCTTTCTTGGCGGCAGCTTCTATCTGTTGGAGGTCCTCTTCGGTCAGGCGCTTGTAGCGCAACAGCATCCGGCGGAACTTCATCAGCGGATCGGCTTCCTTCACGTATGCCAACTCATTCTCGTCGCGATAGAGAGTATGCTTATCAGAGTTGGAGTGCGAACCGATACGTACGCAATTGGCATGTACTATAACCGGAGTACGGTTGGCTATAGCAAATTCACGGGCTTCGGTCATGGCATTCATCGAGTCAAATACATCCTTTCCATTGCAATGAATGATGCGGAGGTTCTTAAAACCAGAGAAGTTATCGGCCACTTTACGATTGGCAGTCTGATCCTTTTTAGGGACGGAAATGCCATAACCGTTGTCCTGGAATACAAAAATAACCGGAAGACGTTCGTTGCTGGCCCCGTTGATAGCTTCATAGACAAATCCCTCGGATGTGGCAGACTCACCATGTGAAGTAATGGCAACCCCCTTATGCCCATAATAAACCATGGCACGCCCTACGCCTGCCGCATGAAGATCGTGCGTACCGGTAGCAGAAGAGATATTCTCGATGTGCCATTCCGGTTTGGCAAAGTGATTGGACATATGACGTCCGGCACTACCCGGGTCCGTAGCTTTTGAGATACCGTTCAGAATCAGTTCCTCCGGAGTCATTCCGGCAGAAAGCACAGTGAGCATATCCCGGTAATAAGGAAAAAGATAGTCCTCACCAAGAGTAAAAACCTGCCCGATAGCAAGCTGGATGCCGTCATGCCCGGCATAAGGAGCATGATAGGACCAGCCAAGAGATTGCAGCAAATAGGCGGGGGCCTTCTCGTCGAGCGCACGCCCCAAAGTCATTAAATGATACCACTTGCGGAGAGTCTGTTCGTCAGTGGTTTTTATATCGTATTTCTTCATATTTAAAGTGGGTTTAGGATTTTCACCACAAATCACACAGATGATCACAGTTTAAGGATAAAGATCCCCAAACAAGTTCCGCAACGATCCGGGAGATCTGTGGTGAGACTGATTTATTATTCTGTAAATCTCCGATATGGCAACTATTCTTTCCAGTTCTCCAGATAGTCGGCAATGAAGTGCAGGAAGTTACCTCCCAGCGAACCATCCACCACACGGTGATCATAAGAGAGTGACAAGTACATCTTATGGCGAATGGCTATCACATCTCCTTCGGGAGTCTCCACCACAGCCGGCTTTTTCTCAATGACACCCACTCCGAGAATAGCCACCTGCGGCTGATTGATGATCGGAGTGCCGAACAACATCTTAAACGTACCGAAATTGGTGATTGTGAATGTTCCTCCGTCGATATCATCAGGCATCAGCTTATTAACCCGTGCCTTTTTCGCCAACGAATCGATAGCTACGGCAAGTCCGTTAAGATTCAAACGATCGGCATCATGCACTACGGGAACAATCAAGTTTCCATCATCTTGCGAAACAGCAATGCCCACATTGATATGTTTCTTATACAGGATGTTGTATCCGTCCACCGAGACATTTACCTGAGGATAGGCAGCCAACGCCTGGGCAGTGGCCTCAGCAATGGCAGGCATATAAGTCAGCTTCACACCTTCACGACGGAAGAAAGCATCTTTGGTCTTTTCGCGCCAACGCACCAGCCGGGTGACATCTACTTCGACCACATTAGTCACATGCGGAGAAACCTTTTTCGACATCACCATATGGTCGGCAATGATGCGACGTACTCGATCCATCTCTTTGACTTCTACCGATGCATCTGAAGAAACGGCAGAAGCAGATTGTCCATGCTGAGCCTGAGGAGCCGCAGCGGCAGCCTTCTTTTGTACTTCTGCAGAAGGAACAGGAGAAGAGCCCGAATTATTTGCCGAAACCGTCGAAACCACCGTAGTAGAGACGTCGGCTGCCGGAGCACCTTTCTTCATCTCGATGTAAGTGCGGATATCTTTTTTGCTCAGCCGACCTTCATAACCTGTCCCGGGAATCGAATCCAGTTCTTCCTGAGAAATCTTCGCCTCCCGTGCCAATTGAAGTACTGCCGGCGAATACCAACGTTCCACTTTGGGAGCGGTTACTTCCGCCTGAACTTTCGGAACAGACGCAGTGCCCGACACCTCGGCAGCCTTTGGAGCAGACGCCGTTTCTACAGAGCCTGCGGTTTCCGATGCCTCTCCGGAACCTTCTCCATCCATATCTACAATGGCAACTACCGTACCTACCGGTACCGTATCGCCTTCTTTAAACAATATTTCCACCACTTTTCCGGCAACGGGAGAAGGGATCTCCGCACTGACCTTAGCAGTATTCACCTCAAAAAGTACGTCGTCCTCATTGACCACGTCACCTACCTGCACCGACCATGATAAAATGGTTCCTTCGGTAATACTTTCGCCCAACTTGGGCATTTTTATTTCGAATCTTGCCATATACACAATTATTTATTCTTTCACTTGTACAAGTAGAACAAGATTGTGAAAAAGAAAGTTTTAAGTTAATGTTTTTTTAAGTAATCGCCTGGATAAGAAAGCCGTTTAGTGGCTAAAAACATAAATCAATCTCGCGCATCCTTTAAATATCCGTTCTCACGCATTAGCAAGAAAGCAAGCAGATTCCATAGCAAGCATAACGCATTATCAATAATTACTTTACTTCTTTCTAAAGTACCTTTATCTCAACCCGGGTATGCGAGACGAGATAAGAACCTAACCATTTTCACTAAAGATACTAAGAAAAACAAACTGCTTTAAATGGTATAAACAGATAGGATAACAGATACATCCTATCTGTATATCAAATACAAACGATGAATCGAGCTTGCCAAATCGAGGGTGGAAGATGGAAGTACACTTTTCGTATGAGAAGGCTGAATTTTGAAAGGAAAATAGTTCTCCTCCACCGGATACTGAATAATCAGACTGCTTGGTGATATTCACGTCAGTTACAGATAGTGTTGTATTTATTTTCCCGTAACCCCTCGATAATAGCCAGTTCCTCCTTACTGAACGCTTCAGCAACCGAAGGACCTGCAAAATAACGAAAAACCCACTCCCGGAATTTATCTGTAGATAGAGCCGGATGCATATACTCTTTCAGATTCGTCACTTCGCTACGTACCGAACGGACAGCAGGATGTACGGCAACCTTTTCCTCAAGTCCTTCTACCTCAAGCAACTTATTCAACAACACCAGATTTGTATCATACAGCAGTGTGCAATGATACATTGCACGATTGCGATGTACGCATTGCGCACTGCCCGAGACTTTTCGCCCGTCGACATAAATACCCAATCGTTCGTCGCCTCTCACTGCAACTCCGGCGGCAGTCAACATTTCAACCGTTCGCTCCAGATAAGTTTCGAAACGCGCCAGACGGGTAGTTTCAATGAACGTAAGATTGATGTTGCCCAAATCGTGATATACGGCACCGCCACCGGAAAACCGCCGGAATACAGGAATCTTGTTTTGTTCCGCCATCGTCCGGTTCACTTCCGTTTCCACCCGCTGATGCTTGCCTATAATTACGGACGGAGCACTTTGCCAAAGCATGAATACATCTTCTGTACCCTGCTTCAACAAATACTCTTCAGCCGCCAGATTGAAACCGGCATCCGTAAAAGAGCTATTTATAAACCGCATCAGGCAAACAGTGTCTCGTGATAAATTTCACCGACTGTCGGGTGCGGGAAAACACTCTTTCTGAATTCATCGACCGTATATCCTCTCTGGATAGCAATGCCTGCCACAACAATAATTTCCGAAGCCGGATTGCCCAACATGTGGCAGCCGACAATCCGATCATTATGATCGATAATCAGTTTACACAGTCCGTTCCCCAACTCGTTTTCGGCAACAAAACGCCCCGAATAAACCATCGGTAGTTTTTGTATCCGGTAATAAATACCCTTAGCTATCAGCTCCTCCTCCGTTTTACCCACACCGGCCAGTTCGGGATTGGTATAGACTACGCCCGGAACACAATCATAATCCATCCGGTCATCTATTCCCAAAATATGATTAATGGCAACTTCTGCTTCACGAATAGCCGTATGTGCCAATAAAGAAAAGCCGGTAATATCACCGCAAGCATATACACGTGGATGAGAGGTCAACATGTGTTCATCTACAACGACCCCATTCCGGTGCAACTCAATATTCAGTTTATCCAATCCTACTTGGGTGATATTCGCTTTACGGCCTACGCTCACTAAAATCCGGTCGGCATCGATAAACGAACTCTTTCCATCCTTTTCCACTGTTACTCCTTTATCACTCACCTCGGTTACTTTCGTGTTCAGATAGAAATTAACCCCTTTCTTTGTATAGTCAGCACGCAACATCGCACTGGTTTCTTTATCCATTGCTCCAAGAATCTCCGGCATCATCTCGATCACTTTCACCCTAACGCCCATGCTGTTAAAGAATGAAGCAAACTCCATTCCGATCACTCCGCCTCCAATAATGGCGAGCGATGATGGAAGAACAGTGCTATTCAGCGCCTCTCGTGAGGTCCAGTAATCCACGTCCGAAAGCCCCTTTATCGGAGGGATCACGGTATCCGATCCGGTACAAACCAACAGATAGGTTGCCTCGTATACCTCTCCATCACAGCGGATATGGAATCCTTCTTCACCTTCGCCCTCTATCACCGCTTCCTTATCTACAATAGTCACTCCGTAAGAGTTTACCGTCATTCTCACTCCGCCCGTCAACTTCTGCACCGTTTTGTTTTTCCGGCCGATGATTTTTTCCATATCAAATGCAGGAGCCCCCTCTACCGAGACACCGTATTTCGGCGCACTCTTAATACCGTCCAGCACCTTGGCGGAATAAAGCAGGGCTTTGGTAGGAATACATCCTTCATTAAGACACACACCGCCCATTGCTTTTTTCTCAAACAAAACAGCACGCAAACCGTTAGCTCCTGCTCTCTCGGCAGCAGTATACCCGGCAGGTCCACCACCGATAATAGCTATATCATATCTCATAATCGTATATTTTTTTTAGTTATTCATATGATTAACAACAAAAAAAGATAGAGCTTAGTTTTAAAAGACCGTTTTTTTACAATGGCCCTCATAAGGTAAAACAGTTACTTTTGCTACACAAAGTATAAATCATAATAAAACTGTTCACTAATAAAGAAATACCTACCGCCACAGGGAAAGAGCAAAGAGCCGGTTACGAAGATCGATGACATTCCAAACAAAAAGATTATCTACAGGCAAATTCTATTATAGAATGAATAAGCAGTCACACCTCATTCATCTTTATCAATATGATCGTTTCCTTTTACTCTGTCCCCCTTTACCCGTATAGAAAACAGGGCTTATTAATCAATTTTAGATAAGGGAAGATATTTTTCTGATAAATTATTTGTCTATTAAGCGACAAGCCTGCATATTTGCGCACTTTTGAAACCTACTATCTGTATTTACGGAAAGTCGGGATACAAAAAGCTTTCAGGATATCATCCGTCTGATATGAACGGATAATATCAAGATAGAGCTAACTATAAAAATAAAACAGTATAAAGAATCCATTTTAGTAATATGAAGAAATTGCTTTGTCCCCAGTGTAAAATAGCCGGTATGTATGTAAAAAACAATCAGGGTGAACGTCTGTTAGTATATATTGCCCAAGATGGAACAGTCGTACCCAAATATCCGGAAATCCCAATCGAAGGATTCGATTTTACGGAAGTATATTGTCTGGGCTGTTCCTGGCATGGATCGTCCAAACAACTGACAAGATTCTAAGCGATACGCCACCATCCTGTGCTAATAAGCCAAAACTTCACCACAGATTAACAGATTACACAGAGAAACACTATTATCACTTATCTCTTGCTATATAGTTGTGTAATCTCTCAATCTGTAATGAAGCAGGCTTTAGGCATGGATAAAAATCTCATATAGCCGTAGAGTGAAGGGTGCAGGTCAATTGTCCCACTGCCTGAAATCAATCCACACCATCTTCGACATTTTGAGATCCGTCCTAGCCGAATCGTGCCCATAGCGAATGCCGCAGTTATAGTGTACATACGTCTTTTGTAAATCGATGGCGTCTGTGATAGCCACAGAAACGACTCCGGGCTGTGCGTCCGACTCTAGAGAGTAAATGCACTGCTGTTGATGCAACTTCATACTGTTGTTGATGTGATTTAAATAATTCTGGCGAAGGGTCCAGCCTCCCCATGTCACATAATTGGGTGTCATCGCTTGTGCAGCGTCTATCCAACGCAATCCCTGACTCGTTTCGTAAACAAAGGCTTCCGCCCTGTCGTAGAACTCTCCGGGAATAAACTGCCAAAGTTTGCTGTACAGCCCGTTACCAAACTGCCCCTTGCAGGAATAGTCCATCGATTTAGTCTTGTAAGACACTTCGGTAGACGATTCTTTACCAAACGACACTTTGAACGCCTCCCAAGGTTTGTCTTCCAGTTTGGTGGGCGATACGGAAACAGACACTTTCCAGAAAGAGTTCTCGGTATAGCTGGCACCGTGATTCACCGTCTGCGGCTGATAACTGATCTCCCTGAAAATTCCTCCGTCCGAATGAACGGTTATCTCACTGGAAGCCTCCCGCATCAAATTCCAGATGTAAGCATAGACATTGGCACCTTTGGGAGTGGTATAGTCTTTGATATTGGCAGTGAAGCCATTTCCGGCATTATTCGTGATACTCAATATACAGTTGTTGTTCTTACTGTATATCTGGAAGTTATAGGCATCTATCGCCCAGGAGTTATCTATAATCACATCGGGTGCGGCACCCGGTTTCATCTTATAAGGGACCGCCTGCATGGAGTAGTTCATGTCTCCCTGAGCATAGCCATAGATACGGTTGTAAATCTCAATCCTCTTCAAAGCCTCCTTATCCGCCATTTGTGCATTATATCCGGGATCCGGATCGTTACCTTCGGGTAAGGTATCGGCAGAGCGGGTCAACAGTTTTTGATTGAAGGAAGCCACTCCCTTACCAATCATATTATCTTTGGCATACGGATCGGCAGAAGGAAAAATACGGTAATGCTGTACGTTATCATAGTTGATCGCATAATAACCTGCTTCCATATAGACTCCTATCAGTGAAAGCATCTCCTCCTTCTGTTCCGGAGTGGACTGAGTGGCAATCACATAAAAATCCCTTTTATAGAACTTCAACATACGGAACAGAGATATCGGATATTTACCGGAGATAACATCATCGATATTCAAAATGACCGTCATATAAATCTTCGGATTCTTGATGTCGGCATTAAGTTCCGTCTCAGGATCTTTCATCTTGTCATAGTCCACAATGGTCTTCTTCCCTATTTCCCAGGAAGAAGGAATGTTGTTGAACAAGCGGGATGTAATATCTTTCACTTCCGCATCGTTAGTTCCCATACGTATCAGGACCACGTCCTTCTTATCTGCCGCATAGTCCTCATCCGTCCCCGGAACATCATCAATGACATCCCTAACGCATCCCCCGAAAAGAATACTTGAGAACAGAAGTATCATATATATCATTTTTGTTTTCATCATAATCTTTTTTAATGGTTCGTTTTACCAGTTATTATAGTCTATCCACACTGTAGTGGTTTTGTGTACATCCACAGTGGTATTGTAAGCTGTTCCGGCACTGCTCGGCAAAGAATGAATCACCGCCGCTCCCCAACTCGTAAACCAAGCTCCTCCACGCTGTAAGACCATTCCATCGGTTATCTCGATGGCTACAACACCGGCCGACGCACCGGTTGTCCGGGCAGTAATGGCGCATTGCTGCTCGTAATTGAGCAGATTCTGGTTAAACTGCAAGTCGTTGTCATAGTCACAGAAAGGATTATCCGTACCCGGAGTTCCCGCCACATGATCATAGAGAATATCATACCATGCAGGCGAAATCATAGTAACAGCATCGATCATCCCCTCTGCATTCATAGCCTTGCTACCCCGGAAAAGCGTTTCAGGATACCACTTCCAGCAATAACTCATCTCGGCATCGGTAATGGTACGAGTCACCTCACGGGTCATTTCCGCCAACTGATATGTAATGGACTTGCCCCAACGATACTCACCCTTTAAAACCGGAGTCGCTCCCAAATCAAATCCCACGCTCTTTTCGTATGCATGCTCAATGGTACTCTCTGTCTCCGGCAAACCCGGCGCAAAGTCAATCAGTTTGAGATTCAACTGTGAACTTTGGTCGTCACGGATATTAATCTTCGTATAAGCATTGTTTCGCAATCCCCATATCAATGCCCAAAGTTCATACATCGGTGCATTATTCAAAGATACCAATGAATGGTCGAGCCTGTTGGAAAAACCATTTCCGCCCGAACTATAAACAGCAAGCATATTATCTCCATTGGTCGGTGCGTAAATACGCAGATTATAAGCATCAATGGTCCATTCGCGATCAACCATCCCATCATACTTTTTATCATCCCTCGGGAGATACTCTTTGATATCAGCAGTATAGGGTAATAGCGTCTCATATCCGGTCATGTGATATTTATAATCACTGGTATATACATAATACCGATTGCTGATATAGATCTTCTTCATAGCATGCAAAGCCCGTTCGGTAACTTCCGGAGCCGAAGGATCATCCGTCGGTCCGGGAGAGCCCAACATGCTACGGGTGTGAGGATTGAGACCACCCGTTCCGCAAAGCTTCTTCAAAGCATCCGGATCGTTTGCGTCTGTGAATAGTACCTTAGCCGTATCAAACATTCGTAATCGGACATACACCAATTGCGAAGTCTATTTAATAGATTATGGATACGGAAATTTTAAGGAAAAAATACACTTTATGGAGTAATATCATTGATCTTCGTTCTCGGGGACTCAATATTACGAGAACGGCAAAGCGTCTTGGTGTTTCCCGCGATACGGTGAAACGTCTGCAGTCTTTGAGTTCCGATGAACTATTTCGGAAGTACCAGGAGTCACGCCGGTGTAAGCTGCAGAACTATGAGCAGGCCGTCGTATCCTTACTCTTCACTTTTCCTTCCACTTCCAGCAGACGTGTCCACGACTATTTAAAAGAACATTATCCTGATTTTCCAAACGTCTGTGATAAGACTGTGCACAATTACGTGCAGTTTATCCGGAAGAAACACCATCTTCCATTCCGGTCCTGTCGTTTATGACGGAACCCGAATCTTCGTGTACAGATCTTTAATATAGCAAACATCATAAGTTGATCAGAAATAAAGGATAAATATGGCCTGGATGGTAACCCAAAAGAATATTAAGATTCATACCTGCATTGACGGTATAGATTCAGTTGAAGATGTCAGAGTGATAATCTCGCATAAGAAATTGAAAGCTCTTGGTGCGAAACGTAGAGTTTATAAAGACACGAGAGAGAGCTTTTTTCTTATTGAATCCGATTGTGAAATCATCCTCTAAACTTGAAGGTATGAAGAAATATTTAGCAATTGAAATTCGTGGTGAAATATTCGTTATGAATGATAATGATGAATTAGGAGGACTGATAGATAATGATGTCCCGTTTACGGTCATTGGTCATGTATGCACCGAAGAATGTAATACAACATGCTTACATTACCGTCAAGGTACGTGTCCCTGTAAAATCATGAAAGATACTTTTGGTAAAGTAATTCATGTTTTTGTGTGATTTAAAACAATAAAGAAATGAGTAGATTAAAACATATACCTAAAATACAGAAGCCAAGTAATTTCCTTATGCTTCGGCAGCTTGATTCTGGTTGTTGGCGATGGATAGAATATGTTGGATGGGAAGTGGACCGCTTCTTTTCTATCGTATACATTCTTTCCCCTTTAGGCGGAAAGATAGAGCTTGTCAATCCTCTTTGTTTTGGCTTTGATCGACGTAGGTGTATGGCTGAAAAAGAGCGACTCAATAGTGAAATAGTAAAAGATAACGAACCAGAGAACTGGATAGCTACATGGAAAGAAGCGTATGCCAGAACTCATTAAAAACCATACAGCAATGAAAACAAAATTTGTAAAAACGACAGACCGTAAAGGCACTTATATCATTGAAGGTTCATCTGATGGCCAGTTCTTTAATATAAAGAGGTTCATTTGTCAAGTTCAAAAACAAGAAACCGAAAAAGAGACGCAAGAATTAGCTGATTTTATTTTATCAAAACTTAATTCCTAACCGAATAGAAATGACTCAGATCCATTTATGTGAGATGTGTAAGTATTGTACACATTCGCCTAATCTGTTTCAGCCTTACTATTGGTGTTCGTGGTATGGGAAAGAAGTGAGGATACCGATTAATAAATGTGATAAAAAGAGCGATTAATGAAAGAATCACATACCGGAATAGGCATTTGCCATTGTCGCCAGTGCCGACTTGATAAGAAACATTGCAGTCCATCAGGCAGGAAGCACGCGAAACGTGCAATCAACAAGTTTCGTCGCCGGCAACTGAAATCAGAGGTAGTAACCGGGCACAACCGTTTCGGCGGATATTGGGCCTGAACACTCAGAAAGCAGATAAAAAATGGATGGGCAGACGCAAAAATCAGCCTCCCTGAATGGCTATTGAAAATACAGAGGGCTATCCTCTTATTTCATGGAGAGAAATAATAATTAAAACTAAATATATGAATACCCAACGTCAAACCGGTACCTGCCGCTCTCTTTCGGGGCATGCACAGCGGCATGGGCGCGAAGTCCGTCCCTCTTATGAGATCAGCACTTCGCAATTTTCTGATATGAAAGTCAGGAGACTGACGCGTAATTACGGATTCGGTGGATACAGCATCTACCGTTATCTGGTGAGTGAGGCCCTCTACAAGGGGGAGTATTTCCTTCCTTGGTGTGAGGAGACCGCGCGTGCGGTTGCCTCTTACTGGAATGCCTCTTTGGAAGACATTACCCGGATCGTGGACGGTTGCGTACAGGTCGGCCTGTTCAATGACGAACTGTACAGGAAGCACAGAGTATTGACTTCTGCCGCCATCCAGCAGGACTACCTCAAGTTATGCGGCATGGCCTACATCCAGGAGGAGTTCGCTCTTTCGGCCAGTTGATTCATAAGGTTATTATCCACTAATAAATACATAAGTTTATGCCAAGAACAGCTAAAAAAGGTTTCACCTATTACGGGTTCGATACCGATCATTTTTATGACCCCAAAGTCAAAAGACTAAAAAATAAATTCGGCATGGAAGGCTGGGCCGTGTTCCATTTCATCGTGAACGAGATCCACCGCGTGGAAGGCTATTACATGATCATGGACTCCGACGGCCTGTTCGACGTCTCGGACTATTCCCGCATGGACGAGCAACGCATCGCGGGTATTGTCGACTATTGCGCCGAGCTGGGGCTTTTCGACAAAGGGCTTTGGCGGAGCCGTCAGGTCCTCACCAGCGAGGAGATACAGAACAGGTATATGGGCATCTGCAAGTCGATCCACCGCAAGCCTTCCATCTCGGATGACTACCTGCTTTTGAACGCGGCTGCCCCGGCTACCACCTCTTCCCCGCAGGTTGCCGCTCCCTGTCCCGCCACCCATACGGCACCTGTTGCGGAACCCGTGCGGAGTGGCGAAAAAGAGAAGGATACGGAACTGATGCAAGCCATTGCGGATTTTAAACGCAGGCTGCAAGAACCGGAAAGCGCCGCCGGGGTAGTTCGCGAAGAATCGGGAATAATTCGCGAAAATAGACCACAAAATAAAAGAAAAGAAAATATATCCTCCCCAAACCCCTCCGGAGAGGGAGGCTACACTCCGGAGAGGGAGGAGGAGAGAAATTCTCTTTCAGGGAAGCTCCAATATCTGGGTGTGGATTCCAACATCATCCAATGGGTACGGCTCCTGAAAAGCCGTTATCCGGATTTCCCTATCGAAAAGGCGATCCGTGACATGGAGCAGAGCAATTTCCAACTGACCAAGGAAAATTACCTGTATCCCCTGATTAAGAACTATATAGCCAAGTATAATGCCGAGCACGGAAGCGAAGAGCGCGCCAGGCAACAGGAGGAGATCCTGCGCACCCGGCGTAAAACCCTCGAGCTCCTGGGCGTTCCGGTGAAGGACCAGCAGGAAATCCTCCAGCTTGCCTCCGTTGCACCCTTGGTACTGGATACAGCTCTGAAGGAGACCTGGGGAAACAAAAAGATCAAAAGCCCCACCATGTTCCTCCTGAGTCGGATGCGGAGGGCTGTCTCAGCATAAATATCAAAAGATTAATCATATGGAATTCAAAGAAATACAAGTCGAAATACTCAGGGGAAGTTGCAACTTTCCTTCCGGAAACATCTATCTGTCGGATGGAAGTCTGGAGAAGGTATGGCAGTCAGTGGTCTGTCAGCCGGACTTTCCGGAATTCTTCACAAGGAACATTCGGGAGTCCGGGAGTGACGAAAGACTTGCCAGGGTATATGCCGTTCTGCGGGTGGATGCAAGGGATACCGGGGACCCGGTAGTCAGTATCAGTTTCTACCGGTACAAGAGTTTATTTCCGGGTTATATTTGCCGGTATGAACACTGTGCCTTTCCCGGGACGGAATTCAGAAATTATCTGGAGGAACTCTCCGGAAAAACGCAGGAATCCGTCTCCCGTGCCATGAAAAAAGGAAGGTACTTCATGTTGGCAGCGATTCTGCTTTTTCTGCTTGCCAGATTTGCTGTTGTCCCGCTTTTCGGGCTCAGTCCGACAATATTCTGGTTGTATGTGCCTTCCATAATGGCATTTTTTACGGCAATGTTTTTATCGCTACAGGTGTTTTGTCCTGGAGAGCCTGAAACGTGAATTCTTTGAGAACTATAACAATTATATGCTTATGACATCACAGGAAGCCAATTCAATCCCCTTGGAAGATATTCTTTCCCGCTACGGTTACGAACCTTCCCGGCGGTACGGGGGATACGACATGTACCGCTCCCCTTTCCGCTGCGACAGCTCTCCGAGCTTCAAGGTTTTCAGGAACGAGAACCGCTGGTATGACTTCGGAGACAGCAGCCACGGCAGGGTCGTGGATCTGGTCATGCGCATCCAGAACTGCTCTTTCCCACAGGCTATGAAAGAGATCGAAGGACTGGGCTTTTCCTCCGGCATGATTCCGCAGCCAAGGCCGGTACCGGTAACGGTACAGAAAGCCTCCGGGATGACTCTCCTGAAAATCATTCCGGTGGAAAACGGGCACCTGCTTGATTATGCCGCTTCACGGGGCATCGACGCGGATATCGTCCGTGAACACTGCGTGGAGGTGCATTACTGCTTCGAGAAGAATCCCCGCGAGAAATACGCGCTGGGCTTCGCCAACGACCACGGAGGTTTCGAACTGCGTAACAGCATGTTCAAGGGATGTGCCACCGCCAAGGATATTACCGGCCTGGCCGCAGGCAACAGGTCCTGTGCCGTTTTTGAAGGGTTCTTCGACCTGCTGAGTTTCAAGCAATACGCGAAGGATCATCCTGAGATGCCGGCACTGGGAAAGCTGGACCTGTGCGTCCTGAATTCCACCTCCATCGTTGAGCGGTCAAAGGATTTTCTTTCAAGGTATGAAAAGGTACACGCTTTCCTGGATAACGACGCTCCGGGACGCGAGGCCCTGAGAAAGATGCGGCATTTCCTTCCCAAGGACACGGTATTGGTGAACGAGGCGGAACGCCTGTATCCGTCATGCAATGACTTCAACGAGTTTTTGCAGAAAATCAAGTGCCCGGCAAGCGGGCGGGAAATGTGAAGAGCCGGCAAACGGAACATTTAACCGGCCGGATTTACGAACCGATAACAAAACAGAATAATGAAACAGGAAAATGACATACCGGACAAGATCCTGGAACGTATCCGGAAACTGATACGCCTGAAGGAATCTACCACCTCGGAAGGCGAGGCCAAAGCTGCCGCCACCCATGTGAACCGGCTTCTGAAGGAATATAACCTTTCCCTGCTTGATGTGAACGAAAAGCGGCCGGAGACGGTGTTTGAAATCAGGGAATCCGGAGCGATCAGCTATAAGGACAGCTTCGGCAACTACTGGAAGCGTGACCTGCTGCGCGTATTGTGCGAATACAATTACTGCCGGATGCTCCGTTACCGGGGAACCACCGACATGCTGATTGTGGGTACGCAGGAGAATATTGCAGCCGTAACCGTGCTGTATGATTATCTACGCACCACTTTCCGCCGGCTGGCAGATAAAAGGCACATGGAATATGCATCGATCAAACGGGGATATTACCGTACCGAGAAGTACAGGAAGAAGTATATACGTTCGTACCTCGAAGGCGTGACACCGGGACTAAGAGACCAGTTTGAAGCGCTCCGGTGCGCTCCGGCGGAGGAAGTGCGTGAAACCGCTCTGGTGCATTGCCATAACGCTCTTATCGAGAGATACCTGGAAACAATCGGGACGTGCAGTGCCAAAGTACAGCCCAGAAAGACAAAGACGGACTATTCGGCTTACCACTCCGGAATGGATGACGGACGGAGTATCAGCCTGCACCGGCAAATAAACGGAGGAAATGTATGATGACAGTATGGATACCGCTTACCATCCTGTATATCCCGGTCATCTTATGGATGGGATACCAAATCAGACATGCCCCCACTGACGTGGAGCTATGGGGCGAAGAAATAGAATAATGCATCAAGTGAACAGGAATGGAAATTACATATAACATACAGACAATTTACACATACCGCAACGAAAACATGCCCGAGGACAGCACGAAAGTGTACAGGTTCTCCCGGAAAGTAAGCCGGCGTATCTGGAAGTATGCCTTGTCAACCCCCGACTTCCGCTCTTTTCTGGAAGCCAAAAGCCGGGAGTGCTCCGATACAATCTCCCGAATGAACCAGGAGTTACGGAACGTAGTGGTCACATTTCATATCTCCTTTAATGGAGATATCCCTTTTGTGGGGAGTGCAGTGTGCTTTTTCAAGACAGTCTCAGGAGGAGAGCTGCGGTGCAGGTACAACCAGTCCATCCTCTTTGAGGAAACACTGCCCGGCGGGAAGTATCTCCGGGACAGTTCCATAGAGGGAATGATCCAAAAGGAAAGACTCGTGAATTCCGCTTTCGGGCTGCTTCTGTTTGCAGTTTCCCTCTTTTCGGCTTTCGGGATATCGACGGTACCCTTCGCCTTTAACCTGGCACGCTCCCCTCTTGTGCCGGCCGGACTTACGGTAATCGCAGCCTTGGCCTTACTGACGGTCTGTCTGAGATATATAAGCCGTAGACGTATCACGCGGAGAATGGAGATACAGGATAAAAGACAGGAACCCATTAAATAACAGCCATATGTATTTCATACATTACATACAGACATACGCATCGGTGAACCGGAAGGGAAGCGAGCTCCAGGAATATGTCCTGCAGCTCAAGGACAGCCTGATAAAGAACAGGGAGGTCCTGGATGACCTGAAAGAGGAGCTCCACTGCCGGATCGGGGAGCTTGACGCCAAGTATCCGCGTACACAACCCCTGCATCTGGATACGGCAAGCTGCCGGGAGATCATCCAATGGATCATCCACGTGAAAGGCAAGCCGGATAACCTGATATGTATTATTTCGATTACGAAAGTCAGAAACCTGCTGGGAGAAGGAACCGGTTTCTTTCCCCGGGCAAAGACAGGAGGTAAGGGATGAAGGGTACATACTGGTATGCCGTGGACTATGCCGGCACGGGGCACCTTTTTACCTACAAGCCCGAAAGGGATGCGGGGATCTGGAACGGGGAGGAAGCCTTGCAGGTCTCCCAAGGGGCACTCCGGGAGGTATTCCCCAAGATCACCTGGCAGGACTCACCCGTAGTGGTAACACTGGAGGTACTCCCCTGTGAGGAGACCTTCCGCCTGCGCCTGTCAAAGAACTGCGGTTATATCCTGAGAAAATATCTCCGTTTCCCCCGGAAAGAAAAAACAAATGATTGAAAAAACAATGATTGAAAAAATGAAGGAACAAGATTGTGACAAAGACAAGGGCATCTCCCGGAAGAAGGGGAACAACCTCTTTTATAAGATGATTATAAGCCGTAAATACTTAGGAATATTTTTTTGGATACATGGGACAGTACAGCTTTGCGGATTCGCCGCAAGAGCGGAGGTCCTGTCCTCCACCCCTTCCATAGGAAGCCGGATACTCCTCTTACTGAGTATATGTTTTCCTTTCGTTTATGGCACATATCTGCTTTGTACCAAGGATAGAAACTGATAAGGAATGATTCAAATCCATTTATGTGATACGTGTAAGTTCACCGGATTTATATCAGCCCTACTATTGGTGTTCCTGATATGAAAAAGAAATCAGAGAAGCAAAATATGAATGTGAAAAATATGAATAAAATAAACACAGAAAAATCTCCGGCCATTACGCTTAACAACCGGAGACTACACAAACAAAACAAACAATACATAGCTTTATCTTCCCAGACCAAGCTAACAAAAACATTAAATATTAGGATACAAATATAGATTATAAATTACATACATGAAGTTAATTAATAAATAAAAAGATGAATATCATAGAAACCATCATTTGTGGCTGCATAGGCGGTTTAACTGTCGTTCTGCCCTACATTATATATATGCGGATAAGAACCCGAAGAAAGCCCTCGACAGCAATAGGAAAGCCAATCGGGGACAGGACAGCTCCGGTCATGCCCGATAAAAAAGAGGATCTTCCGCCGGATGATCTTAAGGCTGACCTGTATGCCGAACTAAATGAAGAAGCCGGAAAGGCCGACTACATTCCATATTCTCCCGACAAGCTGATAATCGGGCAATTCGGGAAGGTCATGCACGGTAAAGAGAATCTCATTGAATATGTATTATTATCCGACCGGTTCCTGAACAGGCAGGAGAGCTTCGAAACCTATTTCTACCCGCTAAGTATCCCGACAATTTCCTGCGGTTCCTTTCATAAAGAGACCGGAGAAAGGTCAGAGGGTTGCAAGGTTATAGAAATGGAGGTTATCGACGAAGCCAGGGCCCGGGAACGGTACAGGCGTTTTCTGGCCGTATGGAAAGAATAGGCGTGCCGGCCAAAGATAAAACAGCGATCTAAAAACCAGTAATATATAGAATCAGGATACCCCTGTTTAAAGTGACACATTCATTCTTTCATCTCAAATAAAACAGTCAGGGTGTATCCTTTCCTTTTCGCAGCCCTGCGGTAAGCCGTGACAGCCTGCCGGAGGGAGTGCGAAAATAAACAGAGCATTAAAAACCCAATATTGATAAAAATGGAAATACGAGGAAAAATCATCGCCGTACTTCCCGTCAAGGACGGGATCGGCAAGACTTCCGGCAATGAATGGAAAAGCCGGGAATTCGTTCTGGAGACAGAAGAGAGCAAACCGCAGAGCGTATGCCTGCAGCTGATGAACGCCAACATCGAGCGGTACGCCGTCGAGGTAGGTATGACCGTACACGTACGGTTTGACATCTCCGCCCGCCAGTGGGAGAACCGCTGGTTCAATACGCTGACAGCCTGGGAAGTGACTGTCATTAAGCAAAAGGAGGAACAGCCGGCATGAAAAAGAGATCATTTCTTTTGGGAAGCCTGCTTGCCTTTGCCTTAGGGGTATCGGCCCAGTCCTATTCCCTGCGTACCAACGTCCTGGGTCTGGCTACGACCAACCTGAACCTGGAGGCATCCATGACCCTGGGCCGTAAATGGTCGCTTCACCTGCCCGTGCAGTATAACCCGTTCCGCTTCAGCAGGAACCGGCAGTTCCGTAACCTATATGTCGCTCCGGGTGTACGCTACTGGCTGCTCGAGAGCTATATGGGGCCATTTATCGGCATGCACGGCACCGCCGGTACATACAGTGTGGGCAACCTCTTCGGCAGCAGGTACCGCTATGAAGGTGAAGGCTACGGTGTGGGCGTGAGCATAGGCAAAGCCTACCAGCTCAGTACGCGCTGGAACGTTGAGTGGGAAATCGGCGCCGGCGCGGTATGGCTGGGCCATGACAAGTACCTGTGTAAGCGCTGCGGCGACCTTGTATCCAAAAATTATGGCTGGCATTTCCTTCCCACCCGGGCAGCGGTGAATCTGGTGTACCTGTTCTAACTTTTAAGAAAATGAGAAAGACGAGACGTATCATACCTTTTGTTTTCTGCGGATTACTGATTTCATGCACCACAGAGCGCCGTCTGGCACGCGTACGTATCTCTCAGCCGCAGATGAAGGAGACGGTTGCGGATACCGGCAAACAGCTGCCCGGTCAAATTGCCTGGACGGATGACAAAGGTGAAGAACACCTGGTCAGACAGGTATCCCATGACAGTGTCACGGGCGAAAATATGACCCTTATCGAACTCTCGGAAGTTACTGTCATGGCAAAAAGCAAACAGGTAGCCGAGAGAAACGGAAAGATCAACCTGGACTTTCTCGTAACGGTCCCCGGTGAGCTGATCAACAACAAGTGGCAGGTCCAGCTCACTCCCGTAGCCTATAAACCGTCCGACACCCTGTACCTGGACAAGATCTTCCTTTCAGGGGCCGACTTTGCCAAAATGCAGGAGAAAGGGTACATGCGCTACCGGGCGTTCATGAACTCCATCATCCCGGACAGCCTGTATATGCAGCGGCTGCTCGACAGCAAAGGCTACAAGAAGGCACTGGCCGAGCTGGAGGAGGAATACTTCCAGGCCTGGAAGCACGAGGTCATCGCCAAGGAGCGCTGGGTCGACTGGTCAGACAAGACCAATGCCCGGTTCGCACTGTTCAACTACAAGATGGAACGTAACCGGCAGGCCATTGCCGGATACAATTCCATCCTGGAGTACCTTCCCGCCTATTGGATGCGCCGGGAAATAGACGGCAAATACATTCCTTCCAAATGGAAGATGTTTGCCGAAGGTAATTATAAAATCCGCACGAGAAGCATCACCCCGGAAGATTCGGCGGCCATAACGGAACGCTTTACCGATTACAAGAAGATAGCCGAGAACCAGAAAAGAAAGGAGCAGGCCGGTGCGATGTACGAAAAGTATGTGCGGTTTCCTTATGAGCCCGCACGCCTGGATACGGTCATCAGGCAAGGCAACAGCTTCGTGTATTATTACAAGCAGGAACTTCCCGCCACCGAAAACACGAAGAAGATAGAGCTGACGCTTGACGGACAGATCCTCTCCAGGGACGAGGTACGGACCCAGCTTCCGCCATCGGACACGATCACCTATTATATCTCCAGCATGGTGCAGTTCCTCGACCGCACGCCGCGTTACAGGAAGAAGATCATCACCCGCAAGGATGAAGTCAACCTGCGGGCCTATGTGACCTATAAGACCGGCAGCACCGGGTTCGATGAAAAGACCGGGAACAACAAGGCGGAGATCGACAAGGTGTTCGAGACCATCCGTGGAATCAATTATACGGGAGAGTTCCTCATAGACAGCATCCGCATGACGGCCACTTCGTCCCCCGAGGGCGGCTCCGAAATGAACCTTTCCCTTTCCAGGGAACGTGCGCTGGCACTGAAGAAATACCTTGCTGCACGCACGGAAGACCGGGAAGGGGTCGATACGCTTTTCCGCCCGCGCTGGACCGGTGAGGATTGGAGCAGGCTGCACGAACTGGTCCTTTCAGATGACAGCCTGGCAAACAAGGCCGGCATTTTACGTATCCTGAAAGAGACGAAGAATCCCGACAGCCGGGAACATGCCCTGCGCGAATATGCTTCCGACTACAAACGCATCCGGGAAAGGTATTATCCGCTGCTGCGCTGTGTGGAATTCAATTTCCACCTCCACCGCCGGGATATGATCCAGGATACGATTGTGATGCCGGTCATCGACAGTACCTACATGCACGCGGTCAGCCTGATCGAGAACAGGCAATACAAGCAGGCGCTGTCCATGCTGGAAGAGTTCTACGGGGAGGACTACAATACGGCGGTCTGCCTGATGTCCTTAGGCTATGACAGCCGTGCCCTGGATGTCATGCTCAAACAGCCGGATACCTCTGACAGGAACTACCTGCTCTCTATCCTCTACAGCCGTCTGGGACGGGAGAAAGAAGCCCTGAAGATGTATGTCAGGTCCTGTGACCAGGATGACTCCAAGATCTGGAGGGGCAAGCTCGATCCGGAAATCAACAAACTGATAGTAACTTATAATTTATATAAAGATGAACTATACTAACAGATTCATATATTTTACAGTCCTTGCGGCCGTTCTCAGCGGCTGCGGGTTCAACGAGGATTTCTGTATCAGGAACGGGGAGCTGATCGCCTGGTGTGATTTCAGCGGGATCCGGGAAACACCTCCCGTACCGGAGGAAAGGCACATCATAGCATTCCCTTCCGGTATGGATATTCCTTCCGGGGAACAGATGACATTTACGCAGGATACCCTGCGCCAAAGCATTCCACAAGGTGAATACCAATTCCTATTTTATACCGGGAATTATGAAGTGAGCGACATCCGGGATTATCACGAGGCCCGCCTTATGGCACGGACAGATACCCTGGAGGGCGAGGTATACATTTCCGGCGTGCAGAAGTTCTGCTGTTCGGCCGGTTTCAGCCAGCGCCTGGAGTACCAGAGGCCCAAGCGCGTTCCCATAACACCGTCCGCATTCGTCCAACGGCTGAATATCCAGATCAACGTCTCGGGTAATATCACTCCCCTGGCCGGCCTGCAAGGTACCCTCACCGGTATTTCCACCGGCCGGTACCTTGTCTCCCGGGAAAGGACAGGAAACGCAAGTGTCACAAGCCTGTTCTCGCGTAAACCGGAAACCGACCGGTGGAAGACAAGCCTGTACGCTTTCGGGTTCAACCCCGCGGCGGAGAATATCCTTTCGGTAAAGATTGAAATGGACGGGAAGGATTCGGTATTCAACGAAGAGCAGAAGGTGGACCTGACCCCGTATCTCCGGGGATTTGACAGCGATGAACTTTCTCTGGAACTGGACCTGCACATCGGCAAGGAACTGACCATAGGAGAACCGGTTGTCATTCCGGATTGGGAGGATATCCCGGAAACAGAATTACCAAACTATAATTAATTATTTATTTTTTTCAGATGAAAATGAAAACAAGTTTTTTTCTTTCAGCGGTAATGGCCGCAGGCCTGCTGGCTTCATGCAGCAACAGTGAAGAAATTTTTAATGGGCAAGTGACGGACGGCGAGCATTCGGGGGCACAGCTGAATATCGTACCTACCGTAAGTTCCGAAAGCACCGAAACAAGGGCCGGTTTCGATCCCAAGACAGATTGGGCGGCAGGCGACGCGCTGGGCCTGTTCATGTACAAGTCCAGCGGCTGGGGAGACGCCTACCCGCGTTATGATGCCCAGAACAACAAGTCGACCAGGCAGGCGAACGGCTGGTCACAGGCCAGCCCGGTGTACCTGCTGGTAGACAAGGCCACCATATGGGCCTATTATCCGTATAACCAGGCCGTGACGGACGGTACCAAAATACCGGTTCCTATCAATGTCGGCACGTCCGTTGATTACATGTGGGGCAAAAGCACTAACCAGGTATCCGTGATCGAGACCGATGCCAGAATACCGATGAAGCATGCGCTTTCACAGTTTGTGGTGCGGCTGAAAGTTTCACCCGAGTACCATAACGACGGAAACCTGACCTCGGCCAAACTCAAGGCAACGGCCTCCAAGTTCGCCACTACCGGAACCATGAACCTGAACGACGGGGGAAAAATTACGTTCCAACCTACCAGCACGGAGCTGACATGGAGCCCGAACACGACCGTTCCGGCACAGGGACAGCAGGCGGTGGATTATGCTGCGGCCATCTACCCGATGGCGCTGGCCGCGGGCGAGGTGTCGCTTGAAGTGGTGATCGACGGTGCGACCTATACCTATGCCATCCCGCAAATCACCTGGGAGGCGGGAAAGAGATACATCTACTCGATCACCATGCGTTCCAACGATGCGGAGATCGGAGGGGAAAACGGACAGTCGGTAACCATAGAAGGCTGGACTTCCACTGAAGAAGACATCACCCTTGTTCCGGTCAAATAGATTACTAACCCGCGGGGGAGCCTTCCGGTTCCCCCATAAAAAAGAGAATAATGGTAAGAGCAATAACAACGATTGTCTGCAGTTTCCTGCTTCTGTTATCCTTTTCCTGCAGCCGGGAAGATACCGGTCCGGAGGAAGCCATGCCGGACAAGGGGCTTGTGACATTTACCGCCATGACGGAACAAGGGGAAACGCGAAGCAGCCAGGAAGGCAGTTTCGAGACAGGCGACGCCATAGGCGTATTCGCCATCGAACCGAAGACCGGCGTGTATTGGGCGGTGAACAACAAGTATACGTATGACGGTCAGAAGTTCAAGCCGGAGGCGGAAGCGGACAATATCATAGTAACGGTAGGAACCGACTTTGATTTTTATGTGTATTACCCTTTCAAGACAGGGCAGACCGATATAACCGGGATTTCCCATACCGCCGGCAACCAGAACGAAAAGGCGGGCTGGATTTCAGCGGACTTCATGACAGCGACCTATACCGATCCTATCCGGGACTACACGGTCCCGCTGCATTTCAAACACAGGATGTCGACCGTAGAGGTCAGGATCGAGAGAAATGACGGCGTGAGGGAAGCCACGATGGAGAATGTGAAACGTACAAGCCGTTTCAATCTTCTTACCGGAGGAATCAGCACGGACGAAAGCAAGGGGAACTGTACAATGTACAAATACTCGGAGGCGGGAGGAACCACAGTGTTCCGGGTAACCATCCCCGCACAAAGGCTTACGACCTCCTCCAACTATGTGTCCCTTACCGGAATCACCGGCATCAAGCTCCGCGGGACTTCCGACATGGTCACCCGGGAGGGGGAGATCCATAATTACCGGATTGACTACAAGAAGCAGATCACCATCCTGGATTATGCACCCGGAGGAACCACCACAGGTGCGGGACTGTACAATACGGGAAGCAACTGTACGGTGTCGGCAAGCGTGAAGCCGGGCTATGAGTTTGCCGGCTGGTATGAAGGGGGAAGGATCGTATCCGGTACCGCACAATACAGCTTTGAGGTGCTTGCGGACCGTACCCTCGAGCCTAAATACCGGAATTACGGATCCTGGAGAGTTACCCTGACGGCCAATCCTTCCGCCATTTCCTGGAAAGGGGGGACTTCGACGCTCAGTGCGGGCGCCTCACGTGAGGTGTTCGTCAATGGGGTTAAAGAGACTCTCCAGGGAGGTTCGCCCTCTATCAGTGGAGGTACGGAAGGATTTTTCCTTTCAGGGAACACGGTGAACGTATCGGAGAACAATACGGCATCCGCGCGCAGCTGCGTATTTACGGCAAGTCATGGCGGTAGTTCCGCTACGGCCACCATCAGCCAGGAAGCCCCTCCGGTCAGCTATGTCTTCGAGTATTCGGACGGAACAGTGACCCACAGTGAGCGTACGGAATCGGGATCCGGTTCATTCCTGCTAAGCATAACGAGCCGCAAGACCATAGGAAACAGTGTCAAAGAGCTCTCCTGGAGCCCATCGGGTGACACCGGCTGGATCCACGTGAACGGCACTTCGGTGACCTATGACGAGAATCCGACCAAGAATCTCCGCAGCGGAAGCGTGACCCTTACACAGGCAGAAAGCGGAAAGACACTGACACTGACCGTCAGACAGAAGGGTAAAACTTCAATTGATATCAATCCTTAATTAAACGAATAGCAAAAAATGAAAATAAAAGTGTATAAACACATAGTCATGTTTCTTTTGCCGGCGGCCCTTACGGGCTGCTCCGGCAAGGAAGACTCCTTCCCCGGGACAGAAGAGGCGGGACTTGAGATAGAAAACTGTTTCAGCCGCAGTTCCGCTGCGGATACGGGCCATGTTCCGGTAAAGGACTTCGGCATGGTGCTGCTCGATGAAACGGGCGGATCATATACCGGTGTCAGCAATCCGTTGCATGTGACCTATGGGGAGAGCTGGAATTTTCCGCAGGTGACGCTTACCCAGCAAACCTGCCGGCTGTTCGCTTTCTCCCCGTTCCGGAGTATCCCGGGAAAGGAAGTGGCTGTCAGCCTGAGTCCCCAGACGGATTACCTGGCATCGGATGAAGTGCGTCTGGACTGGCAGAACCGCCGGGCGAGTATCGAAATGAAGCACCTGCTCTCCCTTCTGGCCTTTACCGTGGACGGGAGCCGGGCGTGCAGCCTGAATGTGGAAGCTGTACCTACAGAGGCTACATACGACCTTACAGGCGGTACATTGTCCGTAAAACAGGGAAGCGGTACCGTTTCTTCCAAGGAGAACATCCTGCTGCTCCTGCCCGGCAGGCTTGAAGAGAGGAAAGCGCAGATCCGCTACCTGGACCATGCCTATGACTGGTATCTTCCGGCAAACACCTTTGAAGCCGGTAAAAGATACGACTACGCGTTGACCCTGAGCAAAGAAGGGGTGCTCATGCTCTCCGGTGTGAGTGCCCGTCCCTGGGAAACGGGAGGAGACTATACCGGAACCATACAACCCTAAAATAAGCAACCATCATGAAAAGAAAATTTCTACTGTCCGCTTTTTTATTTGCATCCACCCTGCGCGGATATGCACAGGATGCCCGCAGCGCGATGAACCAGATCCTGGACGGTTACACCCTGCCGATTTTTGCGGCCTGCATGCTTGGGGGGCTTCTCTTGGGGATCTCCCAGCAGTGGGACAACATCGTCGACAAGGAGAACCGGGGAACACGCAGGGACGGCCTGTTTGCCCTGGGCTGGTATGTGGGGTTCTCCCTGCTTGCGGGAGTTGTGGTAACAGCGGCCAAAGCCGCGCTATCCGGCATTAAACTGACCGTATGAGGTACACTGTCAGGAAAGGACTGGAAAGCCCCTGCATGATACGGGGCTTCCTTTCATCGGACTACTGGATTTTTGTGGGATGTTGTGCCGCCGCGCTTGTCCTGCTTTTCCTGAGTGTCCGCACAGGCATCATGACCGGTGACTGGACCCTGACACTATTGGTTCTTCTGGTCTCGCTGCCACTGCTGCCGGCACTGGCGTACCGGTTCAGGAAAAAGGCACGGCCAACGAAATTCAGGGAATCAAAGTACGGCATAACCGTGAGTAACTTAACCATAAACAGACAACTTCTGAAGAAGAAACAAGATGAAAGAAGAAGAAGCATACAGCATACTTGACATTATCAGCGAGTCTGAAGGACAAAGTGTGATCCTGACCCGGAGCGGCAGCATATGTATCCCGTTCGAGCTCCGGCAGCCGGAGTGCTATTCCCTTTCTCCGGAAGAGATCGACGAAAGGGACGGGATGTACCGGGAAGCCTTCAGGCACATGCCCGACGGTACCTACGTACACAAACAGGACGTGTTTCTTAAAAAAGAGTACCACCCGGGCAAAGGCACCGGCTCTTTCCTGGACCGCGCCGACGCGCGCCATTTTGAAGGACGCCTGTACATCGACCACACCTGTATCCTGCACTTTGTACTTGCAGGGCTGAAAAGCCTGGAGAAGGCGTATGTATCCTCACCCCTGGCCTATAAGGAACATCTGCACAGGGAAGACTACAGAAAGCTGGAAGCCTTTCTCGAAGGGGTAGACAATGCGGTGAGCATCCTGCAGAACATGCGCGGGAACTCGGTGCTGCCCATGTCCCGTGAAGGGATATTCGGATTCACCCGCGCATACTCCTGTCTGTTCGGTGATACGGACGCCGTGGTGGATATACACGTCGACGGGAGCCTGCATGTGGGAAAGAACAATGCGCGCTGCTATGCGGTGTGCGACGAGACCTTCCTTCCGGAAGGAAACATCGAGTCCTATGTCAGGGACGAGTCGCTGCCGCCGGCCGCCTCGCAACTGTACCATCCCCTGATGGAGCAGCTGGGCATGTACCTTCCCTATAACCACATCGTCAACCAGGTCATCTATTTCGAGGGAAACGAGAGGCTGCGCTCCCGGATCGCACGAAACATAGACATTTACGGGAGCAACTCTTCCATGAACAAGGGCATCGAAAGGGAATTTAAAGAGCTGGAGAAGCTCCAGACAGAGATCATTGAGGAGAACCAGATGCTGGTGCGCTCCTTCTTTTCGGTCTGTGTCTTCGACGGATCGGATACCGAACTGGAGAAGGCTGACAAAAGGATCAGGGAGGTATTGAACCTGAACCGGTTCAAATATTACATACCGGGCTACGGGAACCTGGCAAGGATGCACTTTGCCTGTGTCCCCGGACAGATCAGCCTGATGCCGGCAGAGTACCTCTTCCTCACCACCCTGCCCATAGCGCTCTGTTTCTTTCTCCAGTGCAGCAAGTTCAGCAATGACGCCGAAGGGATCTACGTACATGACAGGATGTACCAGGTGCCCCTGCGAAAGGACATCTGGGACGCGGCGAAAAAAAGGGTGAATGCCCGAAACGGGATGGTCATTGCCGGCACGGGCGGGGGAAAATCAGCCTTCACCCTGAATTTCACGCAGCAGCTGATCGAGCAGGACTATACGACCATCGTCGTGGAGTTCGGAAATTCATTCAGCCAGCTGTGCAAGCTCTATCCGGATATCTCCCTGCATGTGGACTATGACGGCAAGACTCCCCTGGGGATCAACCCGTTTGACCTGCAGGGAGGGGAACTGGACAATAATGACCTGGAAACGCTCTCCGGCATCGTACAGCGATACTGGAAGCACATGTTCACCAAGGACGAGTCGGAGAAGGAAGTCGCCCTGACACGGTTTATCCAGGACTATTACGAACATGTCCGGCAAGGGCATAACTTTGAGAGTTTCTATAATTACGTCATAGACAATTACAATGAGATCCTCGAGAGAAAACATATCCCCGGCACGTATTTCACCATTGAGTCTTTCAAGCTGAACTGCGGGGAATTCATGCCCGGGCAGCGGTACGAGAATGTCTGCAAGGATATGAAGATCGATTTCTCCGGAAAGAAGTTCATCGTGTTCGAGCTTACGCGGATCAAGCAGGACAGGTTCCTTTCAAACCTGGTCATGAGCATGATATTCACCGTCATCCAGAAAAAGCTGCTCAGTGACAGGAGAAAGCGCGGCATACTGATTTTCGACGAGTATGCCGAAACCGCGCAGATGGTGGATACGGCCACAGGCAGCGGCATACACAGCTCCGTGGCCTTCTGCTACCAGAAGATCCGCAAGGAGAACGGGGCCGTATATACCATTGTACAGACCCCTGACCAGCTGCCCGATGACGAGAACACGAAAAACATCATCAGCAACACGGACATGCTGTTCGTATTGCCTACCAAGGAGGTCATCTACCGGACCATCATCGACAAGTTCAAGCTGACGCAGCCCGGGCAGATAGCCCTGATGAAATCCATGCGGAACAACTTCGCCGGTTCCCGTCCTTACTCGGAATGCTTCATGCGCATGGGTGAGAATTACGCGACGGTTACCCGTCTGGAGTTCTCCAGGGAGAAGTTCCTCGCTTTCCAGACGGAAGGCGAGATCTGGTCGGACCTCGAGGACAAAACCGGCAGCGGAAAGTCCATGCAGGAGGCCATCGAAGAATATATAAACGAACATTAAAACAAGAACCGTATGAAGAAATTATTTTTATCCTTAATCGTGATGATGGCGGCAGCCACCGCATCGGCACAATGGGCCGTGACGGATGCCGGCAATTTAAGCCAGAACCTTAAGAACTTCAAGGAACTGCAAAAGCAGGTCGGTTACCTTCAGCAGCAGAAGAAGCTGCTGGACGAGAGCCTGGATATGCTGCGCAAGGTCAACTCCGTGGTGTCGGACTGTGAGACGACCCGGTATATTATCGAACGCCAGGCAAGGCTCTCCAAAAAATGCGTCGACCTGCTCAGCGGGAAACAGCTGAACTCCTCGACGCTGCAGACACTCAGCGGCAGTATTGAACAGATCATGTCCGGAAACAGACGCCTGATACAGCTCTCGAGAACGATTCTCTCCACAAGCGTGAGGATGAATGACGCCGAGCGGCTGTCAACCCTGCAGAACATAGAGAGACAAACCCTTGAGGAGGAAAGGAAAATAGCCAGGATCTCCCAGGTAATAAGCCAGTACGAACAACTCAAAAGGGCATTGAGGTAAGAGGGATGGAAGAAGCATACGGAAATCTGAACGCCGCGTACCTGCAGATAAAGGGTATGGTAGTCATAGAGGGGTTCTACGCGCTTATCGCCGGGTTTGTCATAACGACTTTCGTCTTCAAGCTCGTGGAAATTATCAAGGAGATGACCAATGAGGGAAAAGGATTCAACGCCAAGCACTTCTATGAGCTGGGCAGGGAGTACATCTTCTGCATTGGCCTGATCTGCATCATGCCCGTGCTGCTGGGAGCGCTCGAGACGGTGCTGGCCTATGGAGCCGACGAGCTGATGAAATCGCTCGCCTCCGGTGGGGTCTATAACCCGCACAATATCTGGAAAGATCCGATCAGTGCCATGCTGGACGAGCTGATGAACGGTGACATCACCGATATAGCCGTCAACGGGATCGATACCCTGAAATGGTCCCTTATCTCGGGAACGGTAGGCAGTCTCTTCGGAGTGGCCTACGATTACATCATGCTGCTGTTCCTCTGTACCCGTTACCTGATACTGCTCCTACTCGAGATCATTTCTCCCATAGCGATAGCCTGCCTGTACAATAAGGACACACGCAGTTCCTTCTACACATGGGTCAAGCAGATGCTGGGATGCTACATGCTCTATCCGGGGTTTATCCTTGCCAGCGTTTTCTCGGACCTGATCGTCACGAACTATGTCCTGCAAAGGTCCTGGTCGGTGCTGCTGATGGTTATTTTTTCTTTCCTGCTCAAGCTTACGATGCTCGGCACGGTAAAGGCCACAGTAAACAAATGGTTATAAATTATACAATGAAACTTTCATGAAAGCAACCAAAAACATCCTCAATATACAAAGCATACTCAAGGACTTCTCCGGCCTGGCCGAAGCCAGGAAGAGCTATACGCTGCGCACCAGGCTGGTATTCATTTTCTGCGGGATAACCATCGCGATGATCCTGTTCTTCGCGCACAGCGTGGTGAACAATGCGATGAACAAGATCCTGGTGGTCAACGAAGGCGGGGAGTTCGTCCATTTCAAGTCCATGCAGCAGGACCTCTTGTATGAAAGCCTCCTGAAAGGTCACTGCCGCCGGACGGCCTATTTCCTGAACAGTTTCGACAGGCTTTCCCTTCAGGAAAACCGTGCCCGTGCCCTGTTCCTGGTCAATAAGCCGGACGCAAATACCGTATTTGCCAAATACCAGGCGGACCGTGCCTATGGCGATGCGTTGGAACTCGGAGTTGTCTACAAGACGGAGTTTGAAAAGATCATCGACATACGCGCCGACGGTGAGGAGTACCATGTCAGGTTCTCCTCCATCCTGAGCATCATCAACGGCGATGAGACCAGGAAAGTGCGGATCCTGAGTGAGGGTACCGCCATCCATGCCACCCCGCGCTTTCCGGAGAACGTATCCGGTTTCTTCTTCCGTACCTATGACCAGCAATACGAGCTATTATGACACGGGAAGGGAAAAGCAGAACGGCCATACTGGCGGGCCTGGCGATTGTAGCTGTCCTGCTGGTGTGGGTAATCATCGCCAGCCTGCCCGGCTCCGGGAGCAAGGAGCCGGAAACGGGTGAGGTGATCCTCAGAACGCGGATCAAGGAGAGCTTTACGCTCGATGACATGCTCCAAAAAGTAGAGAAGGAGAACACAAGCAAACCCGCTTCCCTTCCGGAGTTCGATCCGGTAACGGAGGAACCTGCCGACACGGCCGGAAATGAAAGGGAGATCCGGCGCATACAGGAGCTGATCCGGAATAACGAGCGGGAACTCGGAGCGGGAATCACGGCACCGGTACAACAGCCGGCTTCTTCCGGGGGAAAGGAAAAAACTGCCCTGCAGGAAAAGAAGGAAGGGGAAGTACGGCCCGAGCACCGCAAAGCCGTGGATACTGTGCCCCGGGCACCGGCCCGCAGGGGATTCAACACGGTCCGGCTCGTCAGGCAGGAAGAGCGGAATGTCATCAAGGCATTCGTGCACTCCACGCAGACCGTCATGGTCGGCTCCACCCTCAAGATGCAGCTGGCCGAGAACTGCCTGACCGATGACGGGCAACGCATCCGCAAAGGGACTCCCGTATTCGGGGAGGTGACGGGCATCAATGGTGAGCGCGTCCTGGTAAAGATCACCTCGGTAAACCTCGGTGGAAATATACTTCCCTTTGATAAGCAGGTTTATTCCGAGGACGCAATACAGGGAATCTATGTACCGGGCAATGTGAAGGCGGAGACAGCACAGGAGGCCGGAGTGGCGGGAATAAGCGGCGCGAACACCAATATCTCAGGAGGATTTGATATAGGAAGCCAGCTCGTGGCAGGAGCGGCCAACAGCGTCATCAACGCCACCAAGTCGGCGGCAAGCAAGAATATCCGGAAGGTAAAGGTGACAATCAAGACCAACTACCGCATACTGCTCAGGCAGCCGGAAGAGTGAGGAAAGAAAGAGCCTGTCGGGGCTGTCCGGCTCCTGAAGGAATTTGATCAGATAAAGAATTAAAAAACGATGTGATATGATACAGGAAATTATAGATACAATAAAACAATGGCCGGCCACAATATGGTGAGTTATGGGAGCTCTTTTCATTATCTCCTGGTTTTGGGATACTCCACTGAGAAAGAAACGAAATAAAGATAAAATGACGGATGATAAGAATAACAACTTAAAAAGTTCAAATATGACTGATAAAAAAGAATTTAAAGGCAACCTGATGAAAGAAGGCATTTTTGTGTGGGTCGTATTCGCACCGGATGGTAAGGCCGGTTTATATATGGATGGTGAGAAACACCTTGAAAATGGAACATATGCCTATGGGAACCGGCTTTCCACCGATGTATCCTCCTTTCATGAAATCTGTAATCTGGATAACAAACCGGTGTACCTCCACTTTCCGGAACACGGGATTTCAGTACGCTACCGGATACGCCTTCGATATTCCCGAACAGACGATGCCGGTATAGAAAGGTCGGAACATGAACCGGAAACATGTCTTCCTGCATGGATTGTAAGAGGAAAGACAGGGCAAACAGGCCTGTACCTTCAGGAATGGCATGAGGAAAAATACTTCATTCCGGATATGTCCGGATTACCGGGATTGCCGGATCTGCAACCGGACGGTATCCCCGTAAGGATCGAGATGCTGATAAGGGAGGCATGTCCGTTTTTTGACCTGGTTGATCCGGCTTTTCTGAAAATCAGCAGTAATCCGGCATCCCTGAAAGGAAATTTCTTTGTAACCCCCGGGGAGGGAAACCTGACGGGAGAGGGAATTGTCATGTGGACCGTATTTACCGGGGACGGAAAAGCGGCATTGTATATGGATGACCGATGGCATCTTGAGAACGGGATATTGGCTTATGGCGAAAGGCTCTCCCATGACGTGCCGGTTTTACATAAGATCTTTAACCTGGAAGAAATGCTCCTGTTCCGTCATTTCCCCAAACAGGGAGTTCCGCAGAGGATCAGAATGCAGCTGCGGTTTCCCGGAACAGGAGAGGCGTGCAAGGACCGGCCGGACTATAATCGGGAAACATACTTCCCCGCATGGGCCGTACCGGAAGAAAGCGGCCGGATCAGCCTGTACCTTCAGGAACAACTGTCCGGAGAATGTGACATTCAGGATATAAGCCGGCTACCGGGAGTACCCAAGCTGCAGCCGAATGGAGTTCCGGTCAGGGTAGAGATACTGCTACAACAGGAAGACCGGTTTCCCGATATGAAAAATCCGGCTTTGCTCAGAATTAGTATTTTCCCCTCAGATGGGGAGGAAGCAGGCGGTTATAAAGACGAGTACCTGTAATTTGAGGGATATAGTCAACCGTACACTCCCCGAATCTCAGTGGAAGTTCCTCATATTTACGAATGATAGCCTGGCTACTTTGGGGATAAGAATGTAACTGATGGAAATACGCAGAAACCATATAAGTCGGATCTATTATGTAATTGCCGACAGTGAGCCATACATGGAAGTCTGTAGTCATTGGTCCTGTAAGGTTTGTAAATAGTCTGACTAATTCATATCTATCCGTATAGTATTCTTTTTCCTTATGGTTAATCAATGTATAACCGGTTGTAAGAATTGACTGGAAATGATTCCGGTTAAGCAGATCATTAATAGTCAGACATATGGGAAGACATTTATTTACCACATCAGAAGGGGCAAGTTCAGAGAAAATATCCTGCATTAGCGTACATGCTTTCCGGATACTTGCATCATCATACTTTTTCAGATGTAAATCAGTGTCGTAAGAGGATGCTTCTTCATACAAATTACGGACAGTAAAATCATGGGCCTCAGTTAAGAGAGTAAGATAATCAGTTCGGGACATACAAAAACAATTTTAAAATTTCCATGCAAAGGTAGTTATTTAATTTAGAAAAAGATGAGACTAAAACCAATTTACATCACCACCCTGCTTCTCCTGTTTTTCCTTTCAGGGAGAGCGCAGAAGATCGAGGAACTCACCGCAGTCCCCCTGCAGATCGGGTATGAAAAGACCTTGCACCTGATCTTCCCTACCGAGGTGAAGTATTACAGCATCGGGGGGGATTACGTCATCGGTGAGAAGGTGGCCAATTGCCCGGGGATCATACGCCTGAAAGCGGCGGAAGAGAATTTCCCGGGGGAAACGACCCTGTCGGTGGTAACGGCCGACACAAAATTCTATTCGTACTCCATCAGCTACAATGCGCATCCGGCCCGGAGTTATGTGCGTATAGGCGGGGAAGCTCCCGCACCGCATACGCTGCCGGTAGGAAAAGAAAAGCAGCTGTTCCTGATCTTCCCTGCCGGTATCACCTATGTGGATTACGGAAGCACGAACGTGGAGGTAGACAAGGCCGAGGGAGTGGATAACATCCTGGCCGTAAAAGCCGTCCAGCCCTATAAGGAGGATACGAACATATCGGTCGTGCTTGAAGGGGGAAAGTTCTACACTTTCGACCTGCGCTATGTGCCCGCTCCGGAGCGTTTCAGCTTCGTCATCGACAAGGAGGATACCCAGAGGGTGGCCATACTTGACGAGAAGGAACGCTCTTACGGGCAGAAGGAAAGGATCAGGGAGGCTGTCGCGAAACGTGCCCCGCTGGATCTGGGACTCAGGGACAAGAATTCCGGCATGGAGTTCGAAGTCGGAAACATCTTCATCGACGGGGATGTCCTGCTGCTACGCATGACACTGACAAACCGTACACAGATCGGCTATACAACGGATTTCATGCGCTTCTACATCCAGGATGCCAAGATCCGCAAAAAAACGGCGGTGCAGCAGCTCGAGCAGAACATCCTGTTCACTTTCGATTATCCGGAAGAGATACCGGCGCATGAGAGCCGGACATTCACTGTGGCCATGAACAAGTTCACCATCCCGGATAAGAAACGGCTTATCATCGAGATCCAGGAGAGGAACGGCGGCCGGCATTTCCTGTACAAGCTGAAGAACAAGTCGCTGCTGGCAGCAGAGGAGGTATTCAGAAGCAGAAAGCAACGGGAAACGGAGGATGAAGCCGACAAAATATTAAGGAGGATAGCCCGATGAGACTACTGCTGGCCCTATTGTTTTCCTGTCTCCCCTTCAATGGATCAAACGACGGAAAGGAACTGCTCGACAAGGCACTGGAGAGATGCGAACGCCTGGAGACACTGGAAAGCTACCGGGATATACTCTCCCGGTACGGAGTATCCGACAGGATTCCGCTCATCTGTCCCCTGAAAGACAGGTTCAGAAAGAGCAGCGGCTTCGGCATCCGGATCCATCCCATAACCGGCAAACGCAGTTTCCATTCGGGTATCGACATGGCCGTAGGGCTGGCATTCCAAAGGAATGTATCCATATTTCAGATAAGAATTCAAA
>OGWW01000148.1_pt1 | contig 47682 bp, 39 predicted proteins | sample 1576131 | NCBI WGS metagenome assembly OGWW01 (sample SAMEA3541576, study PRJEB24748) | human gut metagenome | biome: human gut; feature: human-associated habitat; material: faeces | place: China | collected 2012 | reverse complement strand
CTGAAGCCGCGGGCGACGTCCGTGCCGGCGCGATTCTTGCCGGGCTCCGGAAGACGCTTAAAGAATCCGAGGGTGTCCGGGCGAACCGGCTTTTCGTGGATCTCCTGAAAGAAATGGGGCCCGTGCAGTCGCAGACTGAGGCGGCGGATGCCGGCATTCCGGCGGACCTCCCTGAGGCGACCCGCCGTCAGCTCGCCTCCCTCTTTACCCCGGCCCTTCAGGGGATCCCTGAATGCGCCGTGGTGCTCGGACGGGCGTACGAAACCGGCTGGCAGGTGAAGCAGGATCCGGCGCGCGCCTTCCGCTGGTACTTCGCGGCCGCTCAGGCGAAGTACCCCGAAGGCGAATATCTCCTCGGGTTCTGCTACCTGAATGGGATCGGCGTGCCGCCGGACCCGGAACTCGGTGTCTTCTGGATATCGGAAGGCGCTAAGGGCGGATTCCCGGAAGCGATGGGATTCTTCGGGAGCCTGCTTGTGAACGGGAAGCTTGGGGACGAGATGAAGAAGGACGGCATCCCGTTCCTTGAAAAGGCCGCTGAGGCGAACGATCCCTACGGGACGCTGAACCTCGGGCTCGCTTACCTCTCAGGCACCGTGATCGCTCTGGACCGCGAGAAGGGGAAGGCGCTCGTGAAGAAGGCCGCGGACCTGGGGTCTGATGACGCCGCGTCGATGCTGGAGAGCCTCGCCTAAAAAAGAAGAGGATACCGTTCCTCAGCCCAAAACCACGAAAGCACCGGAGGTCTTCTTGACCTTCGGGCTTTGCTCTTATATTGAGCCGCGCTTTGCGGCCTGTTTGCCGGGTCCTGCCATTAAAGAAGTTTATTTAATTCTTTATAGGACAAACGTTTTCTGATTCTCATCAAATTTAACCAGATCAGGGTAGCACGGCTCTCTGGAATTATTTTTATCACCGTGAATAAATAAATATGGTTTAACCCAAGGAGTAAATTTTTCGTAAAGAGGAAGTAAGTTTTTCGTGAAAGCCTTTGTCGAAATATTTGTCAATAACTCTCCTAAATTTTCGTGAGAAGAACTTTTAGTGATAACAAAGACATCTCTGGAAATTACCGGCGGTGGCATTTCCAAAGCCTTAACACTTTCAGCAAGATCAGGGTGCTGCGCTAAAGTTGATGGCCTGGTTATTCCCCATCCCATCCCTTCAGAGACAAATGACAGCATAAGGGCATTAATGTCAACCTCAATATTATTAATAAAAGTCAGACCTAATTCAGAAAAGAACTTTTGTTCTAATTTACCCCCGGCATTGGCTTCATGATAATGTATCAGCGGCAGGCCGCAATACATTAAGTTTTCCCACGTAGGCTTTTTCTCATCAAACTGAGAGAATTGTTTTGGGAAAATCAGAATAGAAGGTTCCCTGAACAGAAAATTTCTCTTTAGATCGTTTCGGTTGGAAAATGGATCCGGGCAAATGATGACATCAAGTATGTCATCGTCAAGTAGCTTAAGTAAATAAGAGCTGATTCCCGTTAAAACAGTAACTTTTGAGCATCGGCTCTTCATTTTTTTGATTATGAATGCCGATAGGTTTTTAGCTACACTCTCTACTACCCCCAGTCTTAGCGGTGTTTTTAGAGAATTATTATTTCTTATATTAAAAAGAATCCGATCTATATCCTGTTTTTGATCGGACAGCATCTGATACAAAACCTGACCAGCATCTGACAGTTTTACAGGACGAACAGACCGCTGAATCAAATTCACCCCTAGCTCAGACTCAAAATCATTTAAGCTTCTCGAAACCGCGGATTGGCTGATTCCAATCCGTTGAGCGGCCTCTGTGAAGCTTCGGGTTTCTGCCAACACTAAAAAAATCCGTACTCTGTTTTGAAAGAGTAAGAATGACGGATTGGATGATGTATTGCAGCTTTTCATTCGTAGTCCCTGAATTATTGTTAGCTACTGAATTACTTCAGAAAATATCTTATCCCTTGAAAAATCATCTGACATGATAAAGAGGCTAACACTAATCCTGTTATTTTACTAAGCATTGCTATACCGTTCCGACCAAGAACATGTTTCACTTGATCGCTCATGTACAGCAGGACTCCTACGCACAGACAAGAGAGACTTATAGCCGTCAGAGTTAATAACTTCGATCCGATCCCTTGGATTTCTCCCCCCATAACAATTAACGTTCCTACCGAGCCGGGGCCCAGAGTAATAGGAATCGCGAGTGGAACGACGGCCAGGTCAAGTATGGATTTTTTAGCGTCAGGTACTTGTATTTTTCCATCCACCAGTGAAATCGCCGATAAAAAGAGCAGGGCTCCAGCGCCGATACGAAACGCGTCTACACTGATTCCCAACAGTTTAAAAATTTCCTGGCCGAAGATAAAGAGAATAGCGCTGATCAATAAAACGCCAACAGTTACGCGAATGGCAAGCGCATGTTTTGTTTCTGTATTTTCCTCATCGGTAATTGTGAGAAATACGGCAATAACAAAAAACGGAGTTAGGATAAAGAAGAATTTGCTGAAGACAGATACAAAAACCGGTAAATCCATATTCCCTCCAAAAAAACGTGGCAGAGGTAAACCCTGCCACGGAAGAGGATTCAAACCCTGTTTTTTAGAAGAAAATCGTCCGAATCAGTAGACCAGCGCAAACCGCGCAAAATGTTGACACTAGTCCTGGACGGAGATATGAGTGGTTGATAACCGCTTTTCCGATCTTGGTGGTGCCGGTTTCATCAAATGCGACCCCCGCCAGAAGAACACCGGTTGAAGGAATAAGAAAGTAACCGCAAACCGCAGGATACATCGCCACAAAAAGCAACGGATCCAAACCAAGAGCCAGTCCCAAAGGCATCAATGCGGCAACTGTTGCTCCCTGAGAATGTGTCAAAGCAGATACAAAGAACAGAGCAAGAGCAAACAAGTAGGGTTGAGAAGAAACAACAGACGCTACAGTTTCCTTGATGTAGGGAAGATTGTTAGCGATCCAGGTATCACTCATCCAGGCCAGACCAAAAACCGTTACAACCCCCATCATGCCTGCTCTGAAAACCGAAGCTGAGATAATGTCATTTGGCTTGGCTTTGCAGAAAATAACCATCAGCGCGCCAGCAATCAACATGAGAATTTCAATCATGTTAGTCATTGACACTTGCGAGGCTTTGCCTGCCGCATTAGTAACATGAGGACGAAGTTCTGGGAATGTACCAACCAGAACCACGACCACCGCTGTTACAAGGAAGATCACGACTGAAAGTTTTGCGCTGAAAGTTGATCCACCATCAACACCAATTGCTTTCGCCTTTTCAGAATTGGCAAAAAGTCCTTCCTGAACCTTCTTTAGATATTCCGGGTCTTCAGATAATTCTTTCCCTCTTTTGCAAACTGAAAGAGCACCGAACATTAATCCAATAATCGTGGCCGGAGCAACGATTGCTAGAATGGTCATTACGGTCACTCCTTTTGCACCTAATAGAGCAACCATAGCGACTGTTGCTGCAGAAATGGGTGAAGAAGGAACAGCATGCTGTGAAGCTATCACTGAGATTGAAATTGGTCTTTCAGGGCGTATTCCGGCCTCACGCGAAACTTCTGCGATAACAGGAAGAAGGCTATAAAGTACATTGCCTGTTCCGGCCATGAAAGTGAACAGCCACGCAATTAAAGGCGCTACGAAAGTAATGGCCTTGGGTTGTTTTCTTAAAAGTTTTTCAGCGATCCGGACCAAGAACGCCATACCCCCGGCTGATTGAAGAGTGCTGGCCGCAAGCACAACACTCATCATGATCAGCATGACCGCGATAGGGGGAGAGGCAGGAGCTAGGCCGAATATCAGGATTAATGCCATCAGCCCGACACCGCCTGCCATACCAAAGAATATGCCGCCATATCGGGCACCTAAGATCATCGCGAGGATGACTATACAGAACTCGGCTATAAACATTTGATTCCCTCGGTTACACAGCCGTCCTCTTCAGGACGGCTGTGGGAGAGTTGGAGGAACTGACTACGCGCAGGCCTTCGTTACTTCTTTTTCCAGCAAATCCTTAGCGCCTTTAACTTTCTCATTACGGGCAGCAAGGATTGACTGATCTTTTTCAATGGTCGCCTCTATCAAATCCAACTGGCGGGTTACTTCCTGAGCAGCAGAGCCGCCAATGCATACTTTGGACTGAGCATTCTTAACAGGATCAAGGGCGTTATTAACGTCATCCTGCGTCATCTTGGAAGTGAACCCAAACATTTCCTGACAGAACCCATTAAGTTCCTCAATGGTGATTTCGTCAGCCCGTTTCTTATGCTCATTCATGTATCCGACAAGATGAGCCACGATTTCATGAGCTTCTCGGAAACTGATTTCATCTTTTCGAACCAGATAATTGGCTAATTCAGTGACAGTGCAGAAATTGCTTTTCGCGCTCTGCAACATTCTTTCTTTATTGATTTTCAGATCTTTCAGCGTAACCTTCAGGAGGTCAATCTCAGCAATGAACTCATGCATTGCAGTCCAGAAATAGCGCACGGATTCTGTACTTACATCACGGCAATGCATGTAGGGAACATTCTTAAGAGCTCCAAAGCAGGAAACAAAAAATGCTTCCAAATGAGCTGCCTTCGACTTGACATGCTCCAAAGTCATCGGATTTTTCTTCTGCGGCATGATCGACGAGCACACTGCAACGGAATCATCCACTTCAATGTATCCGTATTCCGGGGTCGCCCACAGATACATGTCCATAGCCATTCGGCTGAAAGTGCATGTTGCCATGGACATTGCTGCTGCCATTTCAAGGGCATAATCCCGCGATGCGACACAATCCAGAGAATTCTGAATCGGTTTAATAAAACCAAGCAGTTCTGCGGTGTAATTTCGGTCGATATCAAACGTGGTTGACCCCATGGATCCGCCGCCAAGGGGACACAGATTCAACGTATTCCAAACATTACTGAAGCGGGCGTAGTCTCTTTCCATAGCGTTCAGAACCGCGGAGCAGTAATGCGCTAGCGTGATTGGCTCTGAGGGTTGCATATGGGTATAACCCGACATTACGGTATCGGTATTTTCTCTGGCGAGAGCTAACAGGGCTTTACGGAGAGCAATGTAATGCTCTGACAAACGCAGGAAGAACCCCCGGCTGTCCATTCTGGTAACCGTGGCAAGCAGATCATTGCGTGATCTGGCTGTATGTTGCTGTCCCCCTACCTTAAGCGAAGTCTTTTGAATGAGATAGCGCTCAAAATTAAAGTAAAGATCTTCCACGTCGGGAGTGATTTCGAATTGCGGATCGTCCTGCTGCGAAGCGAGATCCTGAGTCACTCTCAGAATCTGAGCCGCGACTTCATGAGAAATGATCCCCTGTTTAGCCAACATGAGGACATGAGCTTTATTGACATCAAGAATGGTTTGATAAGAGCGGGAAAGATCTGACTGAATCCCAGGCCGAATAAGGTATTCAACAACTTCTTTAGCGGGGGCCTTTTTGATCTTGCCGCGCTGGATAGCTTCTGCCATAGTGTTGCTCCTTTAGATATGGGTGAGTAGTACGTTACCTGCCATGAACAATTTAATAATTCGAAAGAATTAGTTCTATTTTTATTCGCTGTGGTACTTCGCTTTATGATAAAAAATCATAATAGGGCTTCATAGCGCTGAAGAAATCAAGTGATTGTGCTTCATATAAAAGTAAACTTAATGGTTAAATATCAACACGTTAAATAATTAAAGAGCCCGAATTTACTGTTAACTTTTATTCATGATTCACTTAACTGCTATCTAGACGAATTGCTTGTAAAGTGAGTAGATCCAAAGAAATAAATAAGAGTCAATTTCATTGATGGTTGACAAATTTTTTCCAATATTCGCATCAGGGATTATTTGTCACTTTGAGGTCTACGTCGGTTCATAGATTTATAAGTGCCGCACGCTGAACCTCGGGCTCGCTTATCTCTCAGGCACCGTGATCGCGCTGGACCGCGAGAAGGGGAAGGCGCTCGTGAAGAATGCCGCGGACCTGGGGCTGATGACGCCGCGTCGATGCTGGAGAGCCTCGTCTAAAGGAGAGCTGGATCAGGAGGACACCGTTCCTCCATCCATCAAAGCAAAACGCCGGAGATCTTTAGAGACCTCCGGCGTCACTTTTTGACTCTGCTTAGCAGCCTATTTGCTGGGCTTCAGATCAAATTTGTGGCAGGTATTGCACATCAATTGACTCTTCCCGTATCCAGAGTGGCATTCAGTGCACCGAACATTACCTAAATGACTCTTGTGGGGGTTGGGATCTAAGTTAGCGGTTTTCTTTGCCAGCTCTTCGTAGCTCTTATGGCAAGCGAAGCAGGTGTTGTTGTTAACACGGGATTCATCTTTTGGCCACTGAAAACCTGCTTTCGCATGGATTTGAGCAAGAGTTTCAGTTTGCGCAGCAGGGGCGGCATAGGCATTACCAAAGAGAAGACAAAGTCCGCCAAGGCATGAAACGGCAATCGCACTGAGTTTGGTCATAATTTTCTCCTATTGAAATCAAGCCTTAGCAGCCTTAGCACGCTGAGTCATTTCACGGGCTGCAATGGTTCCAAAAACAGTAGAACCGCCGAGCTGCGAGCCGCCAATGTAGTCACGGAAGAAAAGTCCGCCTGCCGCATTGCCAGCGGCATAGAGTCCGGGGATAGAACGTCCTTCAAGGTTCTGAACCTCTGCCTTAGCGTTAATAAGCGGACCGCCGAAAGTGGCGGTCATGCCGCCCTCATACGGAATGGCATAAAAAGGAGCCACAGCAATTTTGTGAGGAACTTTATAGGTATTTGGCGGTACCAGACTTCCAAGCTTCTTATCATCGATTGCTTTGTTGTATTCCTGAACTGATTTAACCGTTTGTTCCACAGGCAGGTCTACAGACTTGCACAGCTCTTCGATGGTATTTCCTTTGCCATAGGGGTTGTGGAGCTTGTCAAACTTGGCAAGAGTCTTTTTGAGTACCGGACAGGTGCTGTCGACAATGCAGAACGCCTTGTTTTCAATGGTGTTCATTGCGCATGTTTTGGCTTTGATTACGTAGGTGTTCTGCTCATCCATAAATCTCTTGCCGCGCAGATCAACGATAATGCCGTGCATCGTATTGAGGACGTCCGCTGGGTTAACGTGAGTCGCTGCAACGATAGGACCGGCATGGAATTGATCCATGTTTACCAGTTTTGCGAAGAGCGGAATCGTAAGAGAGACATTTTCACCGGTTGTGCTGCGCGACCCACGGATCGCGAGCCTTGAAGCCCATCCGCCTATGTACTTATCTGTCATTTCAGGATTCGCAGAGAATCCGCCGGTCGCGATCAGAACACCGCCTTTGGCATAAAAATCAACATAACCGTCGTCAGTCAGCGTCTTGACTCCCAGTACCTCTGCCCTTTTACCGGTAATCAGCTGGACCGCTTTATGCTCATAGAAGATCGGAATGTTGCGCTTTTTGACGGCAGCCAAGAGTTTCTGGACAAGACCTGCCCCACCTGTCAGTCCAGGGGCAACCGTGCGATGCCCTCTACCGAGACGGGGCCAAGGGGTCATTGTGATCTTCCCAAATTGCACGCCAATTTCATCCTGGAGCCAGTCTGTACAGGCACTGATGTTGTCCGTGTACGCAGCCGTTAGGTCTGGATCCGCTCGCCCGGCAGAAACTTTCATCATGTCGTTGTAAAAGGCATCTCTGGAATCTTGGATTCCACAGGCTTTTTGCCATTTTGTTCCCCATGCGCAGACAGTGCCTAGAGCGTAAATGGAGTTTCCGTCTGGCCTATCCCTCTTCTCAATTACACAAACCTTTGCTCCGGCATCATGAGCGCGGATCGCGCAAACCAGACCAGCTGGCCCTGCGCCTATAGCAATAACATCAAAGTGATGGGAAGATTCTTTAGATGCTGCACCAGCGGTTGAGGAGATTCCTGCACCCATTGTTGCGATTGCACCAACTCCAGCGGTTTTTATAAGGTTCCTGCGGGATAAAGAAGACATAAGTTTCCCCTTTTAATTTGTTCAATCTATGATTGATTTAAGCCTCTTTGGTATCTAGTTCAAAAGTATACTATCTATTTATTGATACACGGATATTTAAACATAATTTATTGAAAATAAATAAAAAAGAAATAAATAGACACATAGTTCTTAAAGATTAGGTTGGGGTAAGGCCATTGTCATAATATGTAAAAAAACATAAGCAGTTTGATTAATTAATGTCTTCGTGACAAATTTTTGTCAGTTGGCAGAAAGATTAAAAAAACAAGCTGCCTTTATAGCCTTGTCTACTAATGATTTTTTTGAAGAAAAAATAAAAACACTTTTGGCATGGATCTTGCGTGGTGATAGACGAGAGTTTCCTTCTCGGAAACTATATTTGGAGGATTAGGGATGACTGATAAGATCATTGAAAACTTCAATCACCTCAGAACGAATTTGATTACAAAGGATCGTCGTTTCTCAGAAAAAGACGGAAAACTTTGTTTTGAAGGCGTCAAACTTGAAGAGTTGGCGAAGAAATACCCAACTCCGGTGTATATCTTTTCCGAGAAGGAAATTGATAGAAACGTTCAGGAAATTCGTGAGGCCTTTGCAGCACATCCGAAAACCCGAATTTTCTATGCCTCAAAGGCTTGCTCTGTGATGGCGATTCTGAGAATCGTCAAAGAACTTGGCATTGGAGTTGAAACAAATTCTCTTTATGAAATCAAGAAGGCGATAGAGATCGGTTTCCCCGGTAAGGATATTGTTTTTAACGGGGTTGTTAAGAAGAGAGAAGATCTCGAATACGCAATTGCCCACGATCTTTATCTGATCAACGTGGATTCTCTTTATGAGTTGAACATGATTGATCAGATTTCCCGTGAGATGAAGAAGACTGCGAACGTTTGCGTTCGCGTAGAACCGAGCGTGCCTTCTGCCACACACCCGGGACTTGTGACAGCCTTCCATGCAAAATCCGGTATCGACCTGGAGCAGGCTGAAGAAACTGTCCGCCGCATTCTCAAGATGCCTTATGTTCACGTTCGCGGCTTACACATGCATGTTGGTGATCAGGTTCCTGAGTCAGAACCGTTCGCAAAGGCAACAGCTGTTCTGGTTAAGGAATCTATGAGGCTGGAGAAGCTTCTTGGATATAAGTTTGATCTGATCAATGTCGGCGGCGGAATTCCTGTTCCGTATAAGTATGATGCGGAAAATGGTGATGCTCTGAAAGACAACATGTATTCAGGCATCAATAGTAAGGATTTTGCTAATGCGATTATTGGTGAAGTCCGCAAATGGCGTGATGACGTTGAGATCGATATTGAACCCGGTCGGAAGATTCCTTCTTCAGCTGCTGTAATGCTAACGACCGTTTGCTGTGAGAAGACAAAGACTAATTACGATCTTAACGGGAATGTCCAATGCCACGTCAATTGGAAGTTCTGTGACGCTGGATACAACGTGATGGCGGATGCGCAGCATTACGCGTGGTTCTTCTATATCTATAACGCAAGTCGTATTACGGAACCACATGACCAGTACATCAAACTGGCCGGACCTCTCTGTGATGGCGGCGATTACTATCACATGGGCATTAAAGGAGAAGAGTACCTCCTCCCCGCAGATACAACAGAAGGGGATATTTTGGTCTTCTTGGATGCCGGTGCTTATTCAATTGAAAGCCAGACGGTATACAACAATCGCCCCAGGACAGCTGTTGTTCTGATCGACAAAGACGGAAACGACAAACTTATTCGTCGAGAAGATACCTACGAAGACATTGTTGGGTACGACATTTATTGACGTTGTAACAGACGCTAAATAAATCCTCAGGTTCAGCCGGGATTATCTCCCGGTTGAATCCTGATTTCATAAAGAGAAAGATCATGAGCAAAGAAAAAAGTGGCATGCTCGGCATACGCGATATCGTTTTTATGAACGTTATTGCTATCCTGAGTCTGCGACAGATTCCGAATGTGGCTCCCTATGGTGCGTCAGCAATTATCCTGTGGCTGATAGCGGCATTCTGCCTCTTTTTCCCGCTGGCAATGGTTGTTGGAGAGCTGTCAACTGGTTGGCCTAAGGATGGCGGCATTTTTATTTGGTGCCGTGAAGCATTTGGGCCGCGTGTAGGTTGGGTTGTGGTTGTCTGCTTCCTGTTTTCCTGTGTGCTGTTTTTCCCATTGATGCTTCAGTTTGGTTTCACGGCCCTGGGATATGTGTTCTCACCGGAATTGGGAAGTAATAAAGCTTTTATCGGTGTTGGCTCAGCAATTATTTTCTGGATCCTGACTCTGATGAATGTCAGAGGTATGGAATGGACTAAGAAAATCAATTCATTCTCAGCAATCCTCGGTGTTTTTGTTCCGTCCGCACTGATTATTCTGCTGGGTATTGTGTGGCTTGTCACCGGTCACCCGATGAGCACTGATTATTCTCATCTCTCTAATTGGGTTCCGGATTTTAGTAAGTGGGACACAATTGTTTTCCTGTCCTCCATGATGTTTGCCTTTGCAGGTCTGGAGGTCGCACCGATGGTCGCAGGAAGAATGGAGAATCCTCAGAAGAACTTCCCGCGGGCAATGGCATTGTCGGCCGCGGTAATTGTCAGTATCTACATTATTGGTACTGTTGCGGTTAATGTCATGGTTCCTGCTGAAAAGACTGACATCGTGGCTGGCATTATGCAGGCAATGCAGTCTGCAGCGGCAACCTTAGGTGCTCCTTGGCTGATTCCTCTTATGGGGCTCTGCCTGTTTATCGGCGCACTTGGTCAGATCAATTCCTGGCTTGTCGGTCCGATTTATATGCTCCAGGAAGCTTCTAAAGATCAAAAGATCCTTGGCGATAAGATCTCGGAGCTTCATCCGGTTTATAAGACGCCGGCGTATGCACTGTATTGGCAAGCAATTTTTGTCACTATCTGCTGCTTCTCGACTTTCATTTCGCCTTCAATTGCGGCTGCCTATTGGTTCCTGACTGCACTTACTACGGTTAGCTACTTTATTCCGTATCTTTGCATGTTCATGTCCTTTATGAGGCTTCGTAAGACTCAGCCGGATGTTCCTCGCTCCTTCAAGATTCCCGGAAAGGTTCTGCCAGTTGTTCTGCCGTTGCTTGGTTGGCTTTCGATCGCCTTTGCCGTAGTCCTGGTATTTATTCCGCCGGTGGGGTTGGATATGGGTGGATACGGTCTCTATATCGCAAAGATGGTCTTCGGAACTTGCCTGTTTGTTGGGGTTGGTCTCTGGACTTATGCACGCGCAGAAAAGCGCAATGCCGCTTTGAAAGCCGCTGATGCTGATAAATAACGGAGGAACTCTTTATGTATAAGCCAATTTTGACAATTGATTTACCGAAGCTTCGTGACAATGCTGCCACCGAGCTGCATGAGCTTGGTGATTTGGGTATCGAAGAAATGGCGGTCAACAAAGTCTTTGATGGCTGCGTTGAAACGGCAAAGGCTTGTCTTGATGGAGGAATTAAGACCATCGCGGAATCCCGCGTTTATAACCTCAAGAAACTTAAGGATGCCCTCAATTGCCAGACATGTCTGCTCCGTAGTCCTGGATTGTCTGAAATCCCGGATGTCGTCCGCTATGCCGACATTTCCCTGAATGCAGAACCCGTTGTAATCAAGGCACTTTCAGACGAGGCTGTGAAGCAGGGAAAGAAGCATCAGGTTCTCCTAATGATTGATATGGGTGATCTGCGCGAAGGGATCTGGTTCACTGAATATGATCAAATCCGCGATACCGTAAAATTGATCGAGGATCTTCCTGGAGTTGAGCTGTATGGACTCGGGACGAATTTCAATTGCTATGGCACAGTGATGCCCACAGTAAAGAATGGGGAGGATTTCCTCGCAATTGGTCATAAGATCGAAAAAGAACTTGGCATTCATATCAAGCGCTTCTCTGCAGGCAATTGCACGAGCTATGTGCTGATTGATCGTCATCAATGGCCGAAAGGACTGAATCACCTCAGAATTGGGGGGCTTCATGAATACGGTATTGAATACGTAGCTATGCATTACCTTGATCAGTATCATCATTCGACCAAGGATGTAATGAAAGCATGTTCACCACTCTATAAGCTTAAGGCGGAAATTATCGAGCTTGATAAGAAGCCGACCGTTCCCGTTGGTGAGTTAGGGGTAGATGCTTTCCTGCACACCAAGCACTTTGAAGATCGGGGAATTCGTAAGCGTGCTTTGCTGGCCTTTGGTCGGCAGGATGTACCGGTCGAAAACTGTGTCCCGTCTAACGACACTATCGGAATTCTGGGTCAGACATCCGATCACACTCTGATTGATCTAGAGGATTGTAATGAAGAGTTGAAGGTTGGAGATTGGGTCGAATTTGAATTGGACTACACGGGACTGCTGGCTGCATGTCAGGCCAGCGGGGTCGAAAAACAGTTCATCAAATATTGACAAATAGAGGGGCTGCTCCCATGGGGGGTAGCCCCTTTGATCTATGGTCTTTGCTATGCCTAGTGAAAGCGAAAATATTGAGGATAAACGAGAGCTTAAAGCTTCTCTGAAGCCGCGCCACATTTTAATGATCAGTATTGGCGGGACGATCGGCGCAGGATTTTTCCTGGGGATTGCGGAGCCTTTAAAAAGTATTGGCGCTCTAAGTACTATATTGGCGTACGGTTTTGCGGGGCTTGTGCTTTTAGGAACAATGATGTGCCTGAGTGAGCTGTCGACGGCGTTTCCTCATTCAGGGAGCTTTCAATATTTTGCTTACCGGTTGTTCAAAACTCCTTCCTTGAGTTTTATGATCGGATGGCTTTATTGGCTGAGTTGGGTATTCTCAATCGGTGCAAGTTTAATAGCAGCTGGTTTAATTACAAATGAATTTTTCCCAAGTATTGATGTATGGGTTTGGTGTGCCTTCTTTCTATTGGTGCTGATATTGATAAATGCAATGTCGGCGGGGGCATTTGGGGAATGTGAATACTGGCTTGCGGCATTAAAAGTATTTGCCATAATATTTTTTATTTTTTGTGGAATTATTCTCATAGGCATGAGAATAAGATCAACCGGTACGCTTCCTACGTTAGCAACAGAGAATGGCTATTTTCCGCAGGGGTGGCTATCAGCGATAGGCTGCATGACGGTTGTGATTTATTCCTTTCAAGGTGTAGAACTGATAGGGAATGTAGCAGGAGAAACTAAAAACCCTGAAAAAGTAATACCTGGTGTGATTCGCGGTATTGGCGCAAGAATTTTGATTTTTTATATCAGTGCTGTTGCAATTTTGGCGTTTATTAGCCCGAACGGTCATTTCACGTCTGCAGCTGGACCTTTTGTAGATGTGTTTAACCAGCTTGGGATACCGAGTGCCGAAACCTTTATGAAGATTGTGATTCTTTCGGCATCGCTTTCTGGGGCTAATTCCGGCATATATGCGTCATCGCGGATGTTCTGGGCAATGGCTAATACTGGAATGGCTCCTAAATATTTTGGGGTTGTATCTAAGCACCACGTGCCTCTTAGGGCAATTTGTTTATGTGGTTTCTTTTCTTTAGTCTGTGTTCTGTCGAAGCATATTAACGCTTATAGATTGTTTGTTTTTTTAATATCAAGTACGGCTCAAGTTGGCTGCCTTGCGTGGATGGTCATAGGGGCATGCCAACTTCGTTATAGGAATTTGGTTCATCGCGGGGTAATGAAAAGCAATTCAAAAATTTGGCTTTCTCCTTTATATCCATGGACCGGGATTTTTGTTATTGCGGTAAATGCCTTTATTATAATATCCGGCTGGTGGGGAGAAGATGGCATTGAAATGTTCCTGGCAGAAATGATTCTGGTGGCCGTTATCTACTTGTGTTACCGATTTTTTTACAAATCAAAAAATATTCGTTTTGATATATGATTAATTGGGATAATGTTAACAAGGCAATAAAAAACATAATTGAATTAGCCGTCCCGATTTTTATTGCCAATTTATCTATTGTATTAACTGGAACAATAGATACATTTATGGTTGGACATATATCTGCCGCAGCCTTAGCGGGGGTTTCTATTGGTACAACAGTTGTTAGTTGGATTGGTGTATCCTTTGTCGGAATAATTCAAGGTCTATCGCCAGTGGCGGGTTATTTATATGGTGGCAAAAGGTATAAGGAGATAGGGGATAGCTTGGTTCAATCCTTATACATTGCTTCAGTTATTTCCGCGATTGCTTTTATCCTTACAATTGATAAAGATATTTGGTTAAGCATAACAGGCTTAGAAGGAAGCTCAGGTAATATCGCAGGAGAGTATATAAAACTGGCATCATTTAGTCTGCCCGCAATCATTTTTTCGAGATGCTTTATTTCAATTTTTGCTGCTGTTTCGCTTCCAAAGATTACAATGATAATAACTATTATACAGTTATTATTGAAAATTCCGCTAAATAATATTTTTATAAATGGATTTTATTTTATACTGGCATTTGGCGGTGCAGGAGCTGGATTAGCAACATCCGTATTAAGCTGGATTGCTTTAGGGGGCTATGTTTCATTTTGGTTTATTTATCCTTCATTTAGGAAAATGCGGGAACATATCTCATGGAAAATATCCTACAAAAAACAATTTAACCTATTGAAAATTGGCATGCCGATTGGGCTAGGCAGCTTTTTTGAGATGTCGTCGTATACCTTGATGGCTATCTTCATATCCTATTTTGGTGTAGTTGCGTTGAGTGCGCATCAGATAGTGGCTAATCTGGTTTGGCTATATTATGTTTTTCCATTAGCAATTGGAGTAGCAGGGAGTGTTGTGGTTGCCCAGCGGTTGGGAGGCAAGGATAAAGAAAAAGCTAAATATGCTGCCTTGTGTAGTGTAGTTCTTTCAGTTGGGAATTCTTTTTTAATCGCTTTGTTCACATGGTTATGTTCATACCAAATAGCAAGCTTCTACACATCAGTTCCTGAAATTATTAAAATGGTTCAGGCCTTTTTAATTTGGGTGCCGTTTTATCACATTATGGATAGTATTCAATGCTGTTCATCTAATGTGTTAAGAGGGTATAGAGTTACATTCTTACCAATGGCAGTCAGCAGTTTTCTACTATGTGGAGTTGGAATTGTATTAGGCTGTGTTTTATCTGGTTTCTATCCTTTGGTAAATATTACACTTGGAGCTGTTGGATTTTGGATAGCCGCAGACATCGCTTTGCTGTTAACCGCCGTTGTGTTATTCGTTGTTCTCCTATACCAAGCGAACAAAACTCATATTTTCTAATTTTTAAAATTTCTAATCGGAACTTAATACTCCAAAAACAATATTATGTTTCTTTATTTTGTAGTTTAACGTTGTTCGATTTATTTTTAAATATTCAGCAGTTTTAGAAATATTGCCCTTACATGTATTTAAGGCGCTGACTATTAGCTTCTGTTCATATTTATTCATGCATTCTTCGAAAGAAATATTGCCAATTTCTTGAACTGCTATTGCCGGTTTTGAGTAAATTTGCTCCTTTATTTTTTGGGTAATCTCTTTTTCTGGAATGTTCTGTTCAAATTCAGCATCAATCTTCTCTAGTGGTCCATCATGATCTTGAATAAGCATGCTACGAAGTATTGCGTTTTCAAGCATTCTGACATTTCCAGGCCATGTCGAGTTTAGCTGACCTAGTGCAGAATCAGAAATACCATTAATTTTATAATTTATTGAATCTGCGTATTTTTTTATAAAAAAGTCAGCTAGTATAGGTATGTCCTCTGTACGATCTCTTAAAGGTGGAATTGCTTTTTGTGCGACATTCAGTCTCCAATAAAGGTCCTGGCGTAATCTCCCTTCTTTAATAAGAGTATCGGGATGTTCATTCATTGCGACGATTATTCTCGCGTCACTTCTCAGAACCCTATAATCCCCGACTCTGGAGTATGTCTTTGTCTGAAGATACCGAAGAAGCTTCACCTGCATGCTCATAGGCATTGAGTTGAATTCGTCCAGGAAAAGCGTTCCACCGTCTGCTATGGCTAAAAAACCATCTTTGTTTTCAGCTCCTGTAAATGCTCCTTTTACTGTGCCGAACAAACTGCTTTCTATTAATGTTTCTGTTATCGCTCCGCAATTGACTGCTACGAAGGGTTTATTTGCTCTACTTGAATTCTGATAAACAAGTTCTGCAAAGAGTTCTTTTCCGGTGCCTGATTCCCCTAGAATCATTACTGGTACATTACTTTTGGCAAATTTTTTTGCCATATCTATCAGGCGAATCATTTCCCCATTTTTGGTTATGATTTTTTCTTCAGCAGTCTTATCTGGAGATTCATTATTTGATGGGCTTAATTTACGAAGCTTCCGATTAAGTTCCAATATTTCATTTTGAAGTTTTTGGTTGACAGTCTCGTCCCATCCAATTTCAATAGCTCCAGCTATATTTCCGTCAAAATCTCGGATTGGAGCAGTAGTATGAGTGTAATTAACTAACTGTCCTTTGGCATTGAAGTAATTCTGATGGTGGTGATTGAAAATTGTCCCATTTCGCAAGCTTTGTAACATCGTCGATGTCTCTGGCAGAAGATAAGGGTAGACATCTGTGATTAATTTATTTAAAGCAAAGTCTTGTGTACAACCATCCAGGGCTGCACTTTCTTTGTTGTAGTACACGTACCTACCGTTTGAATCAATGATTGCGATGGGCTGTTCGAGTCCATCAAGAAAAGGAGAGGTGATTCCAATAAATTTAGACAAAAAATCATTGATGCTATTCATTTGCGCGTTAAACCCTATTTTTTCTCATTGGATGCTTTGACGAATAACAAAATTTATGACAAATTTCTGTCTTTTTTGCTAATCCTTTGTGACTATATTTTAACAAATTTTTTGACGCATCCCAATTTTACAGTGTTCTATCTTGGATAACCTTTTGGCACAATTTTTGCTTTTTCAGTTATGAGCATTTGCTTTTTATCTTGTCAAAGGAAGAGATCTTATGTTTACCAAAAAAGTTCTCGTACTCGCAGTAGCTGGTGTTCTTAGTTCTCTCGCTTACGCGGAACCTTCTGTTACCCTTTATGGCACTGCTGATGGGGGATTGGTCTATCAACATGTTAAGAATACCGGGGAGAAGGGAACAGATACCTTGGCCTTAGAGTCTGGTATTAATGACACTACCAAATGGGGTTTAAAAGGATCTGAAGATCTTGGGAATGGAACAAAGGTATCCTTTAAGCTCGAGAATGGATACAACCTTGATGACGGAACCTTAGGAAATAATAACCGTCTGTTCGGTCGTGAGGCTCAAGTAAATATTTCTGGTAATTTAGGAACGCTTGCTTTTGGGCGTATGGGGGCAATTGGTTCTTCGGCGGGTACATTTGATCTTACTCAGTACTACGCAGAATCCTTTGATGGTGGAGACTGGTCAACGTTTGGCATGACGATGACGGATCGTTATGACAATATGCTTACTTATCAGACTCCATCATATGGTGGATTCCAGGCCACACTGCAGTACTCGTTTAAGAATGACTCAAAGGAAGATGGTGACGAAGGGCACAGTTCAGCAAATAGGTTTGCTGGCATCGGTCTTACCTATGAAGTAGGCAAACTTCAGACTGTCTTCTCTTATGAATGGCTGGATAGGTCGAATCTTGCAAGCAATGTGAATACCAAGGACGGTCATATTGTTTCTTTGGGCGGCAATTACGACTTTGGTACGTTTAAACTTTTTGCTCTTGCTAAATATGTCACCGGCGTCGATAGTTTTGCCTCATTTGATAATACAGAACTTGGCGACGTTTCTTTCTCTTCGACTGGATCTGTTCTGCATAATCACGGGATGAAGGGTTACAACCTGCACGTTGGTTCGATCGTTCCGATCGCGGGTGGTGATTTGACCCTTGGTGCTTACTATGCCGATGGTAAATTAACCGACACCGCTGCTTCAGATTCAGCTGCCTCTTCCAGTGCAGATTTGTCTTATATCGGTGTGGCGGTCAAGTATGCCTATCACCTTTCTAAGAGAACGGATCTCTATGTGGGCGCAGATTTCTCCCAGGCTAAAGCCAGTTCAATTAAATTTGAGGGTGCCGATGAGGGAAGTCTTAAGTATCGCACTACTTCAGTCTATTCTGGCATGACTCACTACTTCTAATCTAATTATTTTTTCGGGCATTGCTTTCTCTCTTCTTGGCGGTTCACTAAAGACAGTGAACCGCTTTTTTTAAATATTGCAAATTATTTGATCAATTTGAAATATTTAACCTAGAACGTTAATTTCCCGTCTAGAGGAAGCAAATTTTATTGATACGTATTTGTAATACTCAAAATAAGACGATAAGTTTTTTTGTGATGAATTACTTGTAATAACATAGACATCTATAGAAATTACAGGTAGCGGAAATTTCATTACATCTATTTTGGTATAGGAATCACTTCCTCCTTTGTTTTGGGGCACGATTGTGGTCTCGTAGTTTTCTTGCGCGAATTTCCGATAGCCTCCTTGTGAACGGGAAGCTTGGGGACGAGATGAAGAAGGACGGTATCCCGTTCCTCGAGAAAGCCGCTGAGGCGAACGACCCCTACGGGACGCTGAACTTCGGGCTCGCTTATCTCTCAGGCACCGTGATCGCGCTGGACCGCGAGAAGAGGAAGGCGCTCGTGAAGAAGGCCGCGGACCTGGGGTCTGATGACGCCGCCTCGATGCTGGAGAGCCTCGCCTAAAAAGATCTGGATCTGGAGGACGCTGTTCCTCCATCCATCCAAACGAAAACGCCTGAGATCTTTGGAGACCTCAGGCGTTTGTTTTGGGGAATCCGGGGATTCCGATCAGGCTTCTTTCTTCAGCAGCCCCATGACATTCGGAAGGAGCTTCTTAAAGAACACCGCTGCCGCGACAAGCGACACGAGGAACCCGGCGAGCGTCGTGAACTGCACGCCGATTGAGCGCTCCACAAGGCCGCCGATAAAGGCTCCCGACCCAATCCCGAGGTTATAGATCCCGGAATAGGTCGCCATAGCGATCGTGACCGCCGCGGGCGGCGCCACTTCAATCACGAGCGACTGCAGCACGAGGTTGAAGGTCATAATCGCGATACCCCAGAAAGCGCAGACCGCGATCGTCGCCGGAATGAACCAGGAGGCGGGGTAAAGCATAAAGAGCGCCGCGCCGATGCCGCAGACCGCGAAGTAGAGGAACGGCTTATGGTGCTTATCGTAGAGCTTCGTATAAAGGATGCTCGAGAGAATGCCGGCGACGCCATAAAGCACGAGCACCCAGGTCACCATCGAGTCCGGCATCCCGGCCTTGATCTTGAGGAACGGCTCCACGTAGCTGTAGCCGCAGAACTGCGCCGTGACGGTGAGCGCGGTGACCGCGAAAGTCGCGATCAGCACGGGCTGCTTCAGGACGCCCGGAATCTTCTGCGGCGCGATGTAGCTCGTGTTCGGGACGTTCGGCATGACTCTCAGCTGGAACGCGAAAATGAGGAAAGCGAGAACCGCGACGATCCCGAAGGTCCACCGCCAGCCAAGCAGGAGTCCCACCGCGCGGCCTAGCGGCAGGCCGCAGATGAGGGCGGTTGAGGTGCTCGCGGCGACGACAGAGAGCGCGAGAGCGCGCTTTCCTTCCGGCACAATCTTCACCGCCATCGGAGGCGCGATCGCCCAGAAGACCGAATGCGCGCAGGCAACACCGATTCGGCTTGCCATCAGCATCCAGTATTGGGTCGAAAGCGCGCTTCCCACGTGGCTCACCGCGAAGAGGAGCAGTACGCCTAGAAGCAGTTTCCGATAAGCCATCCGGGAGCAGAGCACCATGAGAGGCAGCGACATCAGCGCCACCACCCAGGCATAGAACGTGATGAGAAGCCCCGCCTTCGCGACCGGGATCTCAAAGTCCTTCGCGATGTCGATCAGAAGACCGATCGGCATCAGTTCAGAGGAATTAAAAGCGAATACCGCGCACGCAAGCGATAGAAGCGGCAGCCAGGGACGGATGCCGCCGGAATTTTTATTTTCTGTATCCATTATCTGAGGCCGGATGAGACTCACGGCCATTACGCTTTGTAGAAATCATTGAGTGGGCTTGCAGTATAGAAAGATTTGGAGAGTCTGGAAGGACTTTGGTCCTATTTTTTGGGGATGCTTGCGAAAGATTTTCCGTCCGACAGGAAATCCGATTCAAAAGAAAAGGAAATTTTTTGTGAACGTATGGCGGAAAGGTACGCAGCGCCGCCCGGGCGGCGGTAACCTATAGGAATCAGGATATTTTTTTCCGCACCGCTATTGGAGTCAAAGCATGAAGCTAGATATCGAGAAATTCCGGGTGAAGCCAGGCGACAAAGTGGATCTTGCCGCGATCAGCACCAAGGCGGATCCAAAGGCGGATAAGAACGAAGTGGAAAACACGCTTTTCCCGGCTCTGAAGAGTCACCTGGAGTCGCTGCAGGAAAAGCTCTGGGCTGAGAATAAGCAGTCAATCATCCTCGTCCTGCAGGGAATGGACGCGGCGGGGAAAGACAGCACCGTGCGTCACGTCTTTACGGAAGTCGACCCCGCTGGCATGTGGATCGCGTCCTTCAAGGCTCCGACCGTGATCGAGAAGGATCACGATTACCTCTGGCGTGTGAACCGTGCGCTCCCGCCCCGCGGCATGATCGGGGTCTTCAACCGGTCTCACTATGAGGACGTCGTCACTGTAAGGCTCCACAACTACATCAAAGACCGCCAGCTGCCCGACGAAATCAAAAACGACGAGCACCTCTGGGACGAACGCTTCGATCAGATCCGGAACTGGGAAAAGTATCTCCGGCAGAACGCCTTCCGCATGGTGAAGATCTTCCTTCACGTGTCGAAGGATGAGCAGCAGAAGCGGCTCACGGACCGGCTCTTTAACGAAGAGAAGCACTACAAGTTCTCGCTTTCTGACCTCGAGGAACGCCGCTACTGGCCTGAGTATCAGAAGCTCTACGCGGAAACGATCGAAGAAACCACGACGGAACATTCCCCCTGGTACATCGTGCCGGCGGATAACAAGTGGTATCTCCGCTACGTGGTCGGGACGATCGTTGAACAGACGCTTGAAGCGATGAACCCGAAGTTCCCGCCGCTTTCAGACGAAACGAAGGCGAAGCTCGGCGAACTCCGCAACCTCCTCACGCTTGCGAAAGACCTGAATCTCGACAGCAAGACGGTCGAAAAGAAAGTGATCTCACAGGTGATCGCGAAGGATGCCGCGCCGGCTGAGGCGCACGCGCTCGTGGAGGCGGTGAAGGAGATCGAGGAAGTCCAGAAGGAAGAAAAGAAGGACGACAGCAAAAAGGGTGACAAAAAAGATAAGGATGGAAAGAAGGACGATAAGAAGCACTGAGGTCCGATCCTCTCTTCAGTCTCCCGTGTTCTCTCTTCCGGAACTACCATTGAGATAACAGCAGGTTGATATAGGAGTGATTCCTATGAAGAAATTTCTGGATTACGGGGCATCGATCGTCGCGGTTCTCATTATTGTCGCCGTGTGGCGCTTTGTCCTTCACTACCTCTTCGCGCCGGATGGTCCGCTTCAGTATGTGCCGAAGGACTGGGTCGCGGGGACTCAGGGCGTGGTGCTCGCGTTCCTCGTCTGCGCGCTCGCGATTTTCGCGTCTTTCTGCCTCTATCTCGGCGTGACGCACTGGATCCGGAAGGTGGGCGGGAAGTACGGCCGGTGGATTCTCGATGAGCCGGAACGCGCCTGAGAGGGGGTAAAGATCTCCTTCCGGGGATCTTTCGGAACACACATAAAAAAGTCGCCAGAAGGTTTTTCCTTCTGGCGATGCTTTTTGGATTCTGGAAATACGCCGGGCCGCGGTGACGCTGCCCGGGGTTTCAGTCGATTAGGCGGGAACCGCTTGGTCCTTCAGGGACGGGACCGCGATCTCACCGTTCTCGCTCTTCATATAGTCATTGAAGATGTGTTCGGTGGAGGGTTCGACCCAGAGACCATCAGAACCGCGGACCGACGTCTCGTGCAGCCGGCTCGCCTTCGCGCCGCAGGTCCAGACCTTGAAGTTACGCATCTGGGTGCAGAGGCAGGTCTTGCTCTGAACGCACTTCGGGGTGGGACCGTCAAAGGTGCCGCCCGCGGCGTCGAGCCACGCGGTGAGGTAAGAGCACTTGCCTTCTTCAAGAAGGTAGCCGTAGGTTTCGCAGTTCGGACGGACGGCGGAGCCGATCGCGGGCGAGTACTTCAGCATGCGCATCGGGTAGCCGGTGGTCGAAATGGTGTTCACTTCGATATCCTCAGGCTTCGCGTTGAAGTAAGCCTGCTTCACGTCATGCGGGAGACCGGATTCCTGAGCCACGGTGAAGCGGGTCGCCACCTGAACGGCGGCAGCGCCGGCCTTCATGAATTCAACGGCGTCGCTTCCTGTGAAGATGCCGCCCGCCGCGATCACGGGGATATCCGGGTGACCTTCGTTCGCGAGGAATTCCTTCACTTCCTTGAAGATCGGCATGAGGGAATAGTTCGCCCAGTCCATGCCAAAGCCCAGGTGGCCGCCCGCGAGCGGACCTTCCACGATCACATAATCCGGCATGCGGTTATGCTTCGTCGCGCGGCGAAGAAAGAGCTTCAGAGCGCGGACCGAAGACACCATGATACCGATCTTCACGTCGCGGAAGCGGGGGTTATCTTCCATGAGGGAGAGGGACGCCATATGAAGCCCCGCACCGAGCGTAATGCCGTCGATACCGGCATCCATCAGGGCGTTCAGACGAGCCTTCAGGGTGCGGAGGGGATCGTTCATCGTGAGCTTCTCCATGCAGTTCACAAAGACGAGGCCGTCACCCTTCTTCTGTTCCATGATCGGACGCGTGTAGAGGAGAGCCGCTTCGCGCAGCATCTCGCTTGAAATGACGTCCTGGCTCTTATCGATCGAATTCATATAGATCCGCTGAGCCTTCGCCTTCTTCGAGGTGAAGTTCGTCCCGAGGATCTTGTCGCAGACAGAGGGGAGCATAGCGTCGGAGATGTGTCCGATGCCGCCGAGTCTCGCCGCTTCAAGGGCCATTTCGCGGGTCGAAATGTTCACGCCCATGCCGCCGATGATGAGCGGCTTAAGTTCCTTATTGCCAAGGCGAAAGGAGAAGTCTTCGAGTTTCATGTTTTCCGTGAAGTTTCTATAAATGCAAGAGAAGCAGATACCTGAGTATCTTAAAAAGCGGGGAAGCGGAAAATGGCAGCGGAAAATAGGGATAAATCCCCTTTTTTATGCTCGTCAATGAATGCCGTTTTGGTGTATAAGCGCGAATCTGTCTTTAGGGCTTCCAGCGCCGGGTATATGTCTGTTATGAAATACCCAAGTCTTTGAACAGCATAACCCGAATTGCGGAAAATGCCATAGGGGTTCTGCCTAAAAATTAGGCACTGTGCAAAAGTTCAATGTTTCCAATGGTTTGGAAAAATAAAAATTACACTTCTTCACAGGAAATGTGGATATTTCCCCCATTCGGATGAGGGAGAGTGGCGGAGAACGGGAAACCGCCCGAAAGTCCGGTAATTATTCTATTGAACAGTTAGTTAGTGCGCAAGTACCCTGAAAAATATAAGGAAAACCGGATTCTGTGCAATTACCGGGGGCAGCGCTTTATGTCTGTTACGGTAAACAGTCGAAGAAAAGGCCTGAAGAAACGGGTTCTTCAGGCCTCGGTAACCTGCTGAAAAGCGTGTTAAAAGAGAGATAACTCTTAGTCAGAAAGGATCCGGTCAACAAGGGCGTTCACGTGGATCTGGACCCCGTCGAGCTGCGGAATGTCGGGGTACTTTGAGAACACCATCGGGAGTTCCGTGCAACCGAGAACCAGAGCGTCCGCGTCATGCTGACGCATAAGAGAGAGGGCAATCTCACGGAACGCGGCCGCGGTGTCGTCCTTCACAATCCCCTGCTCGAGCTCATTCATGATGTGGTCCGCCACCCAGTCGCGGGTCGCGGCGTCCGGCGTCACCACGTCAACCCCATCCCGAAGGAACGGTTTCTGGAAGAACCCATCCTCCATCGTCGCCTTGGTGCCGAGGAGCAGAACCCGCTTGTAGCCGCGCTTCTTCGCTTCATCGAGCGTCGCTTCGACGATGCTGACAAGCGGAATCGGGGACACTTTCTCAAGTTCCTCAAACACCATGTGCCCGGTGTAGCAGGAGAGCGCCGCGAAGTCGCATCCCGCGGCGGCAAGCGATTTGATCCCGTCAAGGAAATAGTCCACGAGTTCCTGCTTCTTCCCCGCGACACTCATCGGCACGACATCAAAGCAGCTCATGCTTTCAATCGTGATCCGCGGGAAAAAGTCGTGTCCGACGCGGTCCTTCACGCCGAAAACAATGCCTTTGTAATAAGGAACGGTGGATTCCGGTCCGACGCCGCCGATGAGGCCAAGCTTCTTCATTCGAGAGTCTCCTCCAGGAGTTAAGCGTTTATGTATTCCTGAAACCTTGATTGGGAAGCTACCAGCGCTTCCCGCTGACTTCAGGGGCATATCAGGGTGAAGTTTAGACCGGATCCGTGAATCTCCCGCGGCTTATCAGGGGGGATATTGAGCCGTGGGAGATGTCGGCTGAGAATCCGCATTTGCTGGATCGGGAAAGGCGTCTTTCAGCTTGTTTTTCAATGCCGAATTTTGAATTGCGGATATCAGCCGACGGTTGAATGAGATTTCCTTAAGGCTGGCCCATGGGCTTCGGTTCCGGCTTAAAGAAAAAAGCCCCGTTTTCAGGAACGTTGATCCCGAACTTGTTGTCCTTAGAGTCAGAAGGCCAAAGCATGATCACGAGACCAATTACTGCGACCACAATTTCGCCGACGTCCCGGAAACCGACGGAAATCAAGCTGTAAACAAAAAGGATTAATAAAATCCACCACCCAGAGATACCAATATCGTGCAGCCTTTGAATGAGAGTGAAAAATGTAAATATAGAAAAGAGAATGGTTACCGGTAAGCTGAAGCAGAGCATTAACTGGGCAGTTCTCCCTGAACCAGCATCAAGATTTAAGCCAACAATGATAGCGAGAGGAAGGATATAACCAATGGCGAACATCAGAGCGGTGAGGCAGATCCCCCATATAAAATAAGGGAGACGTCTCATCCGTCCTCGCCAGGTGAAGCAACGGAGGTTGCGAAAATTTTTCTTATCAGTCATGGTTTTAATCTCTCTAAAGAACTATGAAGTAAATGTGAAGACACTAGGTGCAACAATTCTTTTTGCATAACTTTATAGTGTTATTTTTGTAAGTATATAAATAACTTATAAGAGAATCAATACGCAATTTTTCAGATAACGCTGAAACTGAATAAAAACAATAGGTAAACAAAAACGCCTTCTTTATCGAGAAGGCGTTCCGCTTTGAGTAACGAACGATTTTTGGAAAAATAGTAATGACGACGAAATCGATCTCCGGTTAATGAGTGATCGCCACTTCATCCGCCGGTGCCGGGGCTTTTGGCTGATAGAGAAAGACGCCGTTCGCCTCGCTGTTCGGCCCGTATTTATTTTCTTCAGGCTGAGAAGGCAGAATTCCAAGCGCGAGGAGGAAGATCAGATTCACGATTGAGTCAAGCGCCGAGAAAACGCCGGTGTCGAAGACTGAATCCACAACCGCGCAGATCACGCCGAAAACCATCATGGCGATCGCCCACCAGCCGGAGAGCCCAATGTCATGCAGCCGCTGAAAGAAAATTGCGTAGCAGGCGATTACGGTTCCGACGAGTCCCGCGAAGAAGACGATCAGTAAAAAGATGCTGAGCGCCGCGCTGGAATCCGCCGCGATGAATGTCAGCGCGAGCAGCGCCCCGAGGACGCAGCACGTAAGGAAATACGGAAGGAGCCAGAACCAGAAGGGCTTCCGTCTCATGCGGCCCTTAAACGTGAAACAGCGGAAATCTCTGATACGGCGGTCGGAAGCCATGGTTAACTCCTTAAGCCAAAAAGAAAAAATGCCTGAAAGACGGGGTCTCTCAGGCAGTGTAGCGGATCAGGCGGCGGCTTTGGAAGGGTCGGGCTTCCCGTCGTCCGGCAGCCGGTAGATAAACGCTCCATTCGCGTTCGAATTCGGTCCGAACTTGTTATCTTTGGCCTGCGGCGGCTAGAAGCCGATCGCGAGCGTTCCGATGGTGCTCGGAATCCAGAGCGGAATGACGCAGCCGATCACCGCGACCGCGATCCAGATCGGAAGGAGCCACCAGCCGGAAATCCCGATATCGTGCACGCGCTGGATCAGAAGGAAGACCGAGCAGACGACGCCTGGGATCAGAACGAGAAGCCACCAGACGAGCCCCGCGTCCATATTCTCAGACCCCGCCGGCACGCCGTTATTCAGCCAATAGAGATACGCGAGCCAGATAAAGGTCATGAGACCGTAGTACGCGCCGACGCAGATGTTCCAGAGCCAGTAGGGGGCCCGTCTCATGCGGCCCCGAGGCGTGAAGCAGCGGATTTTCTGAGTGATGCTTGTTTTAGCCATGGCGCGTTTCCTTAAAAAAGCGTGATTCGCAGAACCAGGGCGGCAATCCGGATACTGAATTCCCGTTTAAGTTCTTATCTCCATTACATAAAGAATGATAACGCGAGAAGCCGGGTATATAGCATCCAGATAATGAGTTTTACAAAAATAATCGCTTTGGCTGGATAGGGAAGGGCGGAAGGGAAGGCGGATGACCGGCAACAAAAAAGCGCCTTCAGGAGAGAAGGCGCTTCGCCTGGGATCCAGATCCGCGATCAGCCGAGATACCGGCCGTTCGCGTCGGTGTCAGGACCGTAGTGGTTATCCTGATGCTCGGAGGGAAGGAGCCCGATGATGACCGTGAAAAGCATCATGAAAAGGAAGAAGAAAAGCATCCACCAGCCCGAGTGTCCCGCGTCATGCAGGCGCTGGATATGAATGAAGAAATTCGCGATATAGAGCAGCGCGTAGCAGATGAGGAAACTGAAGCCGCCATTTACCTGGGAATACGCGAGACCGGACGAAATCTCCGTGATGGTGTCAGAAAACACCGCGGTGACGATGCCGCCAAGTACCCAGAAGGTAATAACCCAGAGCCAGAAGGGCTTCCGGCGGACGCGGCCTGAGGGGTGTAAGCAACGGATAGACATGATGCTTTTTCTTTTATGAATTTCTGGCGCTCGCGGGGGTGAGACCAGAAAAAATTGCTTTAAAAAGCGGCGGAAAAGTGACGTTCCGCCGCTTCAATTCCTTTGAGCCTTACAGTCTAGATGATACGTTTCCATTTGTATCCGGGTGAGGCAGGAATTTTTGTGTCTCTGGGGGTTTTACCCGAGTTTTGGGGGCCTCAGACGGAGTGCCCTGCGGTTCCGGACAATGGAAGAGGCGAGATAAATCGCGATCCCGGACCAGATAAAGAGGAGCGGAATGAGTTCAGTCCGTGTGAGCGACTCACCGAAGAAGAGGACCCCGAGCGACGTGACAAGAATCGGGTTCAGGTACTGAATGAACCCGAGAATCAGCATCGGGAGGCGCGGAGCGGCGTAGGAGAAGGCGATCATCGGGATCGCGGTCACAAAGCCGACAAAGAGAAGCGCGAGATCGAGCTCCACACCGTGCCCATGAAGGAAGTACATCCCGCCGGCGCGCTCGAGATACATGAGGTAAAGCGCGGCGGGAATAAGCATCAGAGCGTGCTCGACCGCGAGGCTGATCCAGGCGGAAAGCGGCACTTTCTTCTTGATCGCGGAGTAGACAGCCCAGGTGCTCGAAACCAGAATCGCGATCCACGGAATTCTGCCGAGGCCCCAGATCATGATGAGAACCCCAACGAGCGGGAGGAGCACGGAAATCCATTGAATGGGTGTCAGTTTCTCGCGGAAAAACACGACGCCGAGAGCGACCGACATAAGAGGCGTGAGGAACATCCCGATCCCAAGCTCCACCACGTGCCCGGTGTTCACTCCCACGATATTCACGAGCCAGTTCGCGCTTGAGAAAAACGCGGCCCCGACGAGAAGGAGGGCGAGCGGCCTATCCGAGCGAAGTCCCCGGACCACACCGGAAAGCTCACCGAGCCGGCCTTTTGCCGCAAGGTACCCGAAGATAAAGACGAGACTCCCGATAATTCGGAGGCAGAGAATCTCAAGCGACGACGCTTCCCCGAGGAGCCGCCAGTAGATCGGCATCAGGCCCCAGATGATATAGGCGAGGACACCGGCCGCGATGCCGGCGCGGGCAGCTGCGGGACTATTCAGATCAGGAGCCTGAGTTGTCATTTTGCGTCGTCCTTCAAGTGATTTTCGTCTACTGAATATTCTCCTCTATATATATAGAGTTTTTTTATGATTTCGATTTCCGTGTGCCTGGGGGCTAAAGGGTCAGAGCTGCGGGTCAGTCGGAAGCGGTGCTGATATCGGATCACCATAGATATTGTGTGCCGGGTCGCTTGGCCGGGTGCCGAAGAAGACGAGGCCCGCGAAGGGGAGGATCATCAATGCCCCTGCGATTCCTCCAATCCGGATCCCAGCGATACCGACCGCGAGGAGCGCGTAGAACCCGAGCGCCCAAATACCGGGCCTTCCAAAATCATGCAGCCTCTGACTCATGAGGCAGGTAAGCGAATAAAGACCAGCGAGAATAGAGAGCCCGCCGAGCACCGCGAACACCGCGAAACTCACGGTTTCCGAGCCTGTCGCGCTCCGCGCTACCCCCGCGAGAAGCACGGAAACAAAGACCGCGCAGGAGAGGAGGATCAGGAGAAGCAGGACGCCGATCCAGAAGAACCGCCGCGGGAGTCGCCCTGAGGCTCTGAAAAACTGAAGCTGGTGCATGGGAAAATCCGAAATTCAGTGAATAGGTTATCTATCCCGCACTTTAACGCGTTTCGGGTCGGAAGATGGTGGGGAAAACGGGCTTTTCCTGGAGATGAACGCGGTGTTTCAGGGATTCTTAATTTTCACGCCCCATTTTTTCCTTTCTTAAGGTCCATTTCAGGCGCGAAAAGTACCCTTTTCAAAAAGTTTTATGCTAAACTAATTTCTGTAACGAGAATCATTTTCATCTAACGGTATACCGGTATCTACGCCGGTACCGGCCAAGGAACTAGGCCTTCTGACGTAGCCAAAACACGCATCCCCAATATATGGCGTGTTACGAAACTGAAGCGAAACTGAAAGAATTCCCCGAAAACATTAAAGATTTTATGTGTGCACTGTGGGGCCTTACCGTTATTCCTAAAATGAATACCGCATTGATTCCATAGCGTTTTCTTGTATCCCTCATGCACGGTATGTAGTGCTAAATCCTCCTTCGCTTAGTCCCGCCTCCCTATTGGATCTGAAAAAACTGATCCCTAGAATGCGTGACATGCCCGGCCCGAACGGGATTTACAAAAACAAAGCAAATAGGAGGCTTTTTATGGGGATCTCCCGTAGAAGTTTTTTCAAACGCAGCATGGCTCTTGGCACCAGCGGCTTTGTCGCTGCTGCCCCGTCCCTCGCGCACGCTGCCGCCGACACGGCTAAGAAGCCATACAAGCTCGTTTCAACCCAGGAATTCACGAACATCTGCTGCTACTGCGCTGGCGGCTGCGGTGTGATCTGCTCCGTTCGCAACGGCGAACTCGTGAACCTCGAAGGCGATCCGGATCATCCGGTGAACAAAGGCGGTCTCTGCCCGAAGGGCGCGACCATGTTCAACCTCCGCAACGTCGTTACGCCGGACCGCAAGGTGAAGCATAACGAGTCCCGCCTCCTGAAGCCGCAGGTTCGCCGCCCCGGCTCCGACAAGTGGGAAGACATCTCCTGGGAAGACGCCTTTAACGAAATCGCCCGTCACGTGAAGAAGACCCGTGACGAAAACTTCGTTGAGTACGAAGACGGCGTCCTCGTGAACCGCAACGACGGCATGGCCTCCATCGGCGCTGCCCAGCTGCAGACGGAAGAAGCTTGGCTCGTGCAGAAGTTCTGCCGCTCGCTTGGCTCCGTGCAGATCGATAACCAGACCCGCCCCTGCCACTCCTCCACGCCGGCCGGTTTTGCCCCGACCTTTGGTCGCGGCTCCATGACCTCCCACTGGTGCGACATCGAAAACGCCGATGTCGTCATGTCGATCGGCTCGAACAGCGTTGAGTCCCACCCGCTTTCCTCCCGCTACATCGAACGCGCTCAGCGTAAGGGCGGCACCTGGATTGTGGTTGACCCGCGCTACACCCGTTCCGCCGCTCAGGCTGACCTTTACGCCTGCATCCGCCCGGGTACCGACATCGCCTTCTTCGGCGGCATGATGAACTACATCCTCTCCAACAACCTCTGGCAGGATGAGTACGTCAAGAACTACACGAACGCCCCGTGCCTGATCAACCCGGACTTCAAGTTTGATCCGGAATCCGGCCACTTCACGGGCTACAACCCCGACACCCACAAGTATGACGACGAGACCTGGTCCTATCAGACCGCCTCTGACCGCGAGTGGGATACGAAGGGCGCGATGAACTGGGTGACGAAGCCCGGTGTCCCGAAGTTCAAGTACCCGACCGTCCATGAGCCGAAGAAGGACATGACGCTGCAGGATCCGAACTGCGTGTTCCAGATCATGAAGCGCCACTACTCCCGCTACACGCTCGATAAGGTTTCTTCCGTTACCGGTATCGATAAGGAAGTCCTCGAGAAGGTCTATCAGGTCTACACGTCCACCGGCAAGCGTGAACGCGTCGGCACGATCCTCTACGCGCTCGGCGAAACGCAGCACACCTTTGGTTCCCAGAACTGCCGCTCGATGGCTGTGATTCAGCTGCTCCTCGGTAACGTCGGCGTCCCCGGCGGCGGCGTGAACGCGCTCCGCGGCGAACCGAACGTTCAGGGTTCCACCGACATCGCGGCTACCTCTGACGGCCTCCCCGGCTACCTCAACTACCCGCGTCAGGACAAGCACGCGAAGCTCGCTGACTGGCTCGCGAAGGAAACCTATGCTGACGGCTACTACACGAATAAGCCGAAGTTCATGGTCTCCATCCTGAAAGAGTGGTACGGCGAAAACGCCACGGTCGAGAACGACTATGGCTATGACTGGATGCCGAAGCTCCCGCACGAATACCGTGACGCCTCCATGATTCCGACCTGGAACCGTATGCGCGACGGCAAGGTGAAGGGCTACTTCGTCTGGGGCATGAACCCCGCTCACTTCGCTCCGAACGCGTCGAATGCCCGCCGCGGTCTCGCGAAGCTCGACTGGATGGTTGTCTCCGATATCGTCCCGACGGAAACCTCCGACTTCTGGAAGGAACCCGGGTTCGACGTCAAGTCCTGCAAGACCGAAATCTATCGTCTGCCGGCAGCCCTGATCTACGAACGCCCCGGTTCCATCGTGAACTCCGGCCGTATGCTGCAGTGGCGTGAACAGGCTGTGCCGCCGCTCGGCCAGGCGAAGTGGGACCTTGAGATGATGTCCGAAATCTTCACCCGCGTTCAGGACCTCTACCGCAAGGAAGGCGGCAAGTGCCCCGAGGCCGTGACGAAGGTGAACTGGGACTACAAGGTTGACGGCAAGTGGAGCATGGAACGCGTTGCCCGCGCTCTGAATGGCTACAACACCGTGACCGGCAAGTTCCTGAAGACCTACGGTGACCTCCAGGCTGATGGCACCTCCGCCTGCGGCTGCTGGATCTATGTGGGTTACTGGAATAACGACGACGCTCCGCTCGATCACACGAAGCAGCCGGTTTACCGCCGCGGTACCGAGGATCCCTCTGGTCTCGGCGTGTTCCCGAACTGGGCCTGGGTGTGGCCGGCCAACCGCCGCATTCTGTATAACCGCGGCGCTGCCGACATGAAGGGCCAGCCCTGGAACCTGAAGCGTGACCTCCTGCACTGGGACGAAAAGGCTCAGAAGTGGGTCTGCTACGACGTGCCGGATTTCGTGGCTGCCAAGGACGGCAAGGGTGTTCCGCCGAACAACAAGGCCTTCATGATGACCTGGGAACAGTACTCCCGTCTCTTCCCGAATCACGGCATGGCCGACGGTCCGCTCCCCGAGCACTATGAGCCGTGGGAATCCCCGGTGAAGAACCAGATCAACGGTTCTCAGAACAATCCGTGCGCGATCTACACGAACGACCCGTCCGTGAAGCGCGCTGATCCGGATAAGTTCCCGATCGTCGCCACGACTTACTCCGTGGTTGAACACTGGCAGGCTGGCGGTCAGACCCGTAACTGCCCGTGGCTCGTTGAAATCAGCCCGCGTCCGTTCGTCGAGATGTCTGAAGAACTCGCGAAGGAAAAGGGCATCAAGAACAAGGACCTGGTCCGTGTCTGGAACAATCGTGGCGAAGTCCGCGTCCAGGCCATGGTGACGAAGCGTCTGAAGCCGGTCATGGTTGACGGCAAGCCGCATCACATCCTGGGCTGCCCGCACCACTTCTCCTTCATCGGCCGCTACGCGAGCGACCGCTGGACGATGAACGACCTAACGCCGAACGTCGGAGACCCGAATTCCCAGATTCCGGAATACCGCGGCTTCCTCGTTAACGTCGAAAAGGCCTGATCAGAGAGACTAGGAGATAAATAATGGCAAAACCTAATGATGTCGCCATCTACTTTGACTCGAGCCTTTGCACTGGCTGCAAGGGCTGCCAGGTGGCGTGCAAGCAGTGGAACGAACTTCCCGCTCCGCTCGGTCACAACGTCACGGAATTCTCTGGCTCCCTCCAGAGCCCGATGGATCTGAATGGCGATACGCGTCTTATCCAGACCTTCCACGAGGAAGAGTCCGGCAACAAGTTCCAGCCGATCAACTGGGCTATCGGCCGCCGCTCCTGCATGCACTGCACGGACGCTGCCTGCGTCGAGGTGTGCTCGAGCCACGCGCTGTTCCACGACAAGAACGGCATCGTGAACTTCGACACCGAGAAGTGCAACGGCTGCCAGTACTGCCGTACGGCCTGCCCGTTCGACGTGCCGCGCTTCCGTCCTGGCGATCACAAGATCGACAAGTGCACGGCCTGCATGGACCGTCTTGAGAAGGGCGGTATCCCGGCCTGCGTGAAGACCTGCCAGCCTGAAGCGCTCCGCTTCGGCAACCGCGATGAAATGATCGCGAAGGCGAAGGCCCGCGTTGAAGTCCTGAAGGCTAAGGGCTTCAGCAAGGCTGAGGTCTACGGTGAAACCGAAATGGGCGGTCTGCACGTGATCTACGTCTGCAAGCACGGTCACGAGGCCTATGGTCTCCCGACCAACCCGCAGAAGAAGGCTGTGTACGACTCCCACAAGCTCTTCCGTCCGCTCGGCGGCATTGCCGCGGCCGCGACCGTTGCCGGTCTCGCGCTCTCCTGGATCTCGGCTCGCAAGTATCACCGCGATGATCTGACGATCGACGAAGCGAAGAAGACCTGGACTCCGGAACAGCAGGCCAAGGCCGACGCTGAACTGAAGGCTGCCCTCGAAGAAAAGGAGGAAAAATAAATGACTCGCTATATCCAGCGCCACTCCCGTCTCGCCCGTGTGACCCACGGTGTCGCTGCGGTGTCCTGCATTTTCCTCGCTCTCACCGGCGTCGCGGTTTTCACGCCGGCGATCTCCGAGGCTCTTGGCGGAACGTTCGTCTACTGGATGCGCATGCTGCACCGTATCGCCGCGGTGCCGTTCATCCTCTTCCCGCTGATCGCTCTCGTTCGTTCTCCGAAGGGTGCCGCGCACCTCTTCAAGAACAACATCTTCGGCAAGTGGGATAAGGACGACTGGGAATTCGCCCGCAAGTTCGTGCCTTACCTCTTCAACCCGCAGAAGGTTCATATGCCTCCGCAGCACGAAGTGAAGGGCGCGCAGCGTATGGCTGACGGCGGTCTCGTGATCATGGGCATCCTGATGGCTCTCTCCGGCCTCGTGATGTGGGCTGAAGCTGGCTGGATCCCTGGTTCCACCGGTATCGCGATGTCGGCTTCCCTCATCTGGGCCGCTCACATCATCCACGACATCGGGTTCCTCGTGATCATCGTCTTCGGTCTTGGCCACATCTACCTTGGTGCCGGCATCTTCCAGCCGTACAAGGGCACTGCCAACCTCATGTGGGGTGACGGCAAGGTCTCTGAGGCTGACGCCGCCTACCACTGGGGCTACTGGGCTAACACCCGCCTCGGCACCGGTGAAGGCGTGACCACCGAAAAGAAGTAAGAAGCAGCATGCAGTAAAGCTCTAGTTTGATCAGAGCGGCAGTACCTGGGATGCGGGGGGCCGAGCGCCCCTCCTCCCAGGGACCCCTAAAGCAGTACCCGGTTTAAAAACATCAAATCCAATAACTTAAAAAGAGTTTCAAACCATGGATAAGAATCTTGAACAGACAGTTGAGCAGCTTTCGAAGGGCGTTGCCCCGGAGACCGTTCACGTGCTTTGGCTGACGGCTGAGACGCTTGAGAAGACCCGCGAGCTCTCGGATAGCTATTCGCTCGAAATCGTTGATCTCACCCCTGAATCCGTTGAACGCGTGAAGAAGGGTGAAAGCACGGTGCTCCAGGAGTCGCCGGTCGCGATCGACCGCGCGAGCCTCGCCGCGGTGTGCCGCGAGATTCTCTCCACGCTCCTCGGAAAGGTCGGCAAGGATATGGATCCCGAGGTCCTCAAGATGCTTGAGGGCATTGACTGGGACGCGCTCGTGGATGACCACGCGGCGACGCTTGCCGGCACCCGTCCGCAGGAGTTCCTGAATTACATCTATGACAACGCGAATGGGGCGGATCCGGATACGCTCTCGCGCTTCATCTTCCCGGTTCTCTCCTGGGCTCTCCGCGTCTTCATTGGGAACGCGGCGAAATCGAAGGCCGCGTCTCTTGACCAGGATTCGCTTGAGGACCGCAAATACGGCTACAAGCCTCACTGCCCGATCTGCGGCGGTGATCCTGTGATGGCCCGTATTTCTGAAACGAATTTCAATGGCTCGGTTCGCAGCCTCGTCTGCGGCACCTGCGGCGCTTCCTGGTACTGGAACCGCATCGGCTGCCCGTACTGCGAAACGAACGCGACGCGTGACCTCCGTTATGTCCACGATAAGGACGACCTGGATCACCGCCTCTACGTGTGCGACCACTGCGGTGAGATCCTCCCGACCGTGTTCGAGCACGAGGATGAATTTAACCGGACTCCGGACGAGCTTGAGCTCGTGAAGCTCGGTGATCTCCAGATGGCTTACGAAGCCGGTCAGGAGAAGCCCCTCAACTAAGGGGCGGCAAAGCAGCTTAAAGGAACGGAAAGACTGACCGCAGTGAGTGTCAGGGTTTTTATAAAGGAAGCGCCATGGATCTCAATCAGTGTGCAAGACCGGTAACCGCGTATAAGCGCAGCTTCGACACGTTCGGAGCGGTGCCGGATGTCGTGGCTGAGGAAGTTCCCGTGGCGCTCGTTTATAACGGGATCAGCCACGTCGTGATGATGGCGCTCCCCTCTGACCTTGAGGAGTTCGCGGTCGGTTTCTCACTCTCTGAAGGCATCATCCAGAATCGCTCCGAGATCTACGGGATGGATGTGGTTCCGGCCTGCCGCGGCGTTCGGGTGGAGCTCGAGGTGTCGAGCGAAAGCTTCATGAAGCTGAAGGAACGCCGCCGGTCACTCGCCGGCCGCACGGGCTGCGGTGTCTGCGGTCTTGAGCAGATTAATGACGTGATCCGCCCGGTGAAGCCGCTTCCCCGCACCGCGACCTTTGATCTCCAGCATCTCGATCGGGCGCTCGCCGCGATGAAGGCCTGCCAGCTTGTGGGCGACGTTACGGGCTGCACGCACGCGGCGTGCCTTCTCGATGACCATGGCGGCACGATCGGCTGCATGGAAGACGTCGGCCGCCACGTGGCGCTCGATAAGCTCCTTGGAGCCCGCGGCATGCGCGCTCCCACGGCTCCTGAGTGGAACAGCCGCGTGGTGCTGATCTCGTCCCGCGCTTCCTACGAAATGGTTCAGAAAGCGGCGAGCTGCGGCGTTGAAGTGCTGCTCGCGGTGTCCGCGGCGACTGGGCTTGCCGTCGAAACGGCGGAAAAGGCGGGGCTCACGCTGGCGGCGTTCTGCCGCCCGGGCCGCGCGACGGTCCTCACGCATCCCGAGCGTCTCACGAACGCCGGACTTCCCGCGCAGCGTGGCGTTGTTATCGATTCGGTCGCCGAGCGTACGTTCCGGCGTCCCGCAGAAGAATCCGTCTCCTAGGGCTGCGAAGTAACTTGCAGTCTTTGATTTCCCGTCCGCCAAAGCACGGGAAATTTTTAGGGATGTCAGGGCAGCGATATCCAAGACATCCCTCTTTTTCTTTTTCTCTGTATAGCTAGAACAGAGATCTTTCATACCTGGGCTTCGAGCTCAGGTTTTTTTATATGCATAGCGAGCAGAGCCGCTGTCCGCTGTTAGTAGAAAGACGCCTCCCCTGTGAAGTCCTGATAGATACCAATAGATCCTGATAGTTACTATCAGGATCTATCAGAAGCTATTAAGCGGTTTACGCCGCTATTCCACGGTTTCGCCGCACTCAGGGCACACGAGTTTTCCTTCCCGACGCCGGTAGTAGTCGGACTTCAGCGCGTTCCCGAAGAGCGAGGTCCGCCCGCAGCACTGGCACGTGAGCTTCCGCCGCACGACGTTCTCGCAGTCCTTGCAGTACAGGATGTTCCATTCGATTGGGTGCCCGTCATGATCGAAATCGGAAGCTCTGAGCACAAGATGATCGCCGCTCGCGCCGCAGACCGGACAGAGGAGCTCATCGGGGTGAGAGAAATCCGCCTCGTAATCATGCTCCAGCGCCTGAAGCCACTCGAGCACCGCTTTCGCGAGCCCGTTATTCCGGAGAAGGGTTCCGAAGTCCGCGAACGCGTGTACCCAGCCCCGGCCGTGATCCATGAGGCCAAAGTAGCTAGGACGCTCGGTTTCAGGCGTTGGGTATACGAGGAAGAGCATGTTGCGGCCATCGGTAATCTGACGGTCACGCGCTAAGCGGGCGGCTGCCTGCTCCATAAATTCGGACCGGCCCCGCGGCGGAATATAGGGAGTGTCGGAGGTCTTCTGAGCCTCCTGCAGGTAGTCCTTGCGGTACGCGAGTTCCTCAAGCAGCTGCCGGCAGTCCGCGGCATTAAAGACCGTGCGGAATTTGGCGTCGAGAATGAGTTTCGGGAAACGTTTTTCAAGCCGCGACTCATCGATCAGCTCAAGCACAAAGTCCGGGCGGAAGGCGTAACGCTGCGTCCCTTGTTTCGGGAGCTCGTACTCGTAGGTAAGACGGATCCGATAGCGCCAGGAAGGATGCGTGAATTCGAGACGGATGTTATGTTCGTCCCGGATCACCCTGCGGATAAAGTCGCTCACCCAGCCGGTCGGCAGCGTCAGCTTGAACCGGGTCTGCAGAACCCGGACGAGCGTCACGAGCACCCAGCGTTCATAGAGTTCCGCGAGGCGCGTGATTCTGAAGTGGCGCGAATGCTGGAACGCATAGTGGAGACTTTCCACGGATTCAAAGCCGACGCGGTTCGAGAAGAACGCTTTCTGGGCTCGGTAGAGGTGCGAATACTTCGTATCCTGCTGGAACACCACCATGTTAAAGTTCAGCGCTTCGGTCCCGATTCCGAGCTTGATCAGGCGGTCGCGGCTCCGGCGGAGCTTCTCCCGCATGAGTTTGAGCGTCTCGGTGTCCTCGTGATCAAAGTACCGGTCTTTTACGGACTGCGGCTGATCGAGCACGAGTTCCACGAATTCGAGCGTCCGTTCGACGACAGAATGCACGAACTGATTCACGCCGCTGTTCCAGTCGTGATGAAGCTCGCGGGAGAGAAGCGTCCGGGCGTTGGGGTTGAGATACTTCCGGATCAGCGTGGCGGAGGACTGCCGGGCACGCCGCGCGGGGAGGAGATCTTCCCGGAGACCGATTTTCGAGCGAAGCGACGCCATCACGGATTCGATGGAGTTCACCAGATCGACGAGAGACTCAAACTGGTAGAGGCTGCCTTCTTTCGGTGTTCCGCTTGACTCTGTGCTCACGGCAGCGGACGCGGTGAGGGGATTTTCTCCCGCGAGAATGATCTCATAGAGCCCGTCCCGGAAGTCACGGAGCATCCGGTCAAGCGACGCCTGATCAAATGGCTCGCATTCCACGTGAAGGACAAATTCCGAGCCGTCAGTCCACGCGACGGGGAGGAATCCGACCGAGTTATAGATCGCGGAGCTGCGGAGCGTCTCGGTCTCTCCGGTCTGACGGTTCCTGTTCGTATAGAAGCAGGAGAGGAACCACCAGCGGTTTCCATCCCAATCCGTAAACGAGTCCCAGGCTTCGCTCGTATTCTCGAGCGGAACCGGGGATGCGGCCGCGTTATCGGACCGGAAGGCCGGGAGAATCAAGGACCCGTACTCGTTCCGATTAAACGCGGTCACAACGAGTTCGGTCTCAAACGAGCCGATCTTTTCCGTAATCCGGGGAGCGTTGTTTTCCCGTCTGACAAAACGGATGTAGCACGCGTGGAACATCAGAGCGCCCAGTAGTTGACCTGGTTATCGCCGTTCCGGCTCTGTTTCAGCAGGTCAGATGCCTCTACATTGCACTGCCGGTCATCGAGCACCGATTTCTCAAGGTACGCGTGGAACTTCTGAAGCGCTTCGCCCTTCGTTCCGGGGTAGCCGCGGGAAGATCCCGAATCCGCGTCAAACACCATGCGGGGGAGAATCTTCGAGCGGATCACGGCGCTGATCACGCCGTTCGGATCAAGTCCCACCTTCATCATCGAGTTCTTCAGATGCAGCGCCTGCTTGATGAGACGCATGCTGAGGTCGATATTGAGAGGGTTCGTGTACTCCCGCAGCCCAATCAGCTTCTGGATGATCGGATCCCGCATCGCCGCGCTGTCGAGATCTTCATACGGTCCCCGGATGCCAAAGGACGCCGGATCAATCCACTTTGCGTCCCCGGTGCCGGAGCACCTCTCATCATCCTTCATCGCGAACGGGTCGTCATCCATCTTCAGAACGTGAACTCGGTCAAGCACCTTCGGTGAGAACGAGTTCGTTGTCTCATCCACATTGATTGTGCCGATGAAGCGGACATTCTGCGGAATCTTAAGCGTTCGGCCGGATTTCCCGTCATCTGCGGCACCTTCCGCGATTTCAACGAGTTTCGTGAGAAGCGGCGCTTCGCCGAATTCCTTCAGAGCGCCGGCGAGAAGCCCCCGGTAATCGGGGTCCCCGAGCACATCCTGAAGTGTGACGTCTGACCCTTTGTCGCCTAGGAACGAGAGGATCACTTTGCAGACCGCGTACTGCGCTTTGCGGGGGGCTGGATCCTTTTTCTTCGGAATCCCAGGGAGCACGATTTCAGGTTCCGGAACCGTTCGGTCTTCAAGGCGGCTGAGGAAATCCGCGAAGTAGTGTTCGGGAATCGCGATGTTCATTTCGTCGAGCACAACGAGATACATCTTTTCCGGATGCGCAGCGGCCTGGAGGAGAGCGTCACGGAAGAGGGTCGACACATAGGTGCCGTTCACCGGATTGAAGTACCCGAGAAGATCCTCCGTGCTCATCCAGTTCGGTTTCACAGGAACGATCGTGACGTCCGCCCCGATTGCCTCAGCGTAACGCTGGCAGAAACTCGTTTTGCCGGTACCGGAGCGGCCTCCAAGCACCACCATGTCGTGAGTCTGCATGAGTGCCGTGAAGGTCTCAATGAGTTTCTTCGGGTATAACCCGCCGCGTTCAGCGATAAAGCCTTCAATACGCCGGATTTCAGCGTCCCAGGCTTTTTCGCCTTCAATCTGTTCGCCGTGAACAGAGAGTTCTTCGTCAGTCTCTTCGTCAGGCGCGTCCGGGTCGGTATAGAACCCCATTGAAGCAAGAGCGTCGAGCATCTGCTCCTTGGTCAGAATGTCCCGTACTTCGCGATCAGACGCATCCTCCACAGATGAATCGGAATTCTCATCGTCAGCCGCCACTTCAGCAGGCTCCGTTTCGCTTGCAGGATCCTCCGCGAAATCCGAATCATCCTCTTCGATCTCGGACTCTTCAGCCATTTCCGATGCTGTGGGCTCAGTGAGAGACACATCAGATGTCTCTTCTTCTGAATAGGTGTCAGACACCTCAGGTGTTTCATCTTCAGTGACAGGGTCTTCCGGCGGCAGTTCCTGTGGTTCAGGTACTTCTTTATGAACAGCAGGGGAGACCTTGATCTCCTCAGGCTTCGGCCCCGTAGGGAGCGGTAGTTCCTCAGGATCATTGATTTCGAAAGGAAGAGGCTGTTCTTCCGTGCGCGTATGAACGGTCTGTGTGATGTGTTCAACGTGCTGGTTCCGTTCTTTCTTCCATCCTTTTTTAACGGTGATTGTGCTTTCAGCTCTGGAAGGCTTTTCTTCCGGTTTTGTCGAGGTAACTGGCGCGGCGGATTTCGGCGCGGAAGAGAGCTTTGCCTGTTCCTCCTTTTCCTCAGACTCCTTCCGGCTGAATTCTTTCAGCAGCTCCTGGCGGATACCGTAGTTGCCAAAGGGTTTGGCATAGGCGTTTTCGGAAGGCGAGTGGGTGCTGTGCGGCTGCTCACGCAGAATCGCGGACTGAACAGAGGAGATCGGAGAGGAATAAACCTTATGCGTAATCGTCTGCGTTTTCGGCTGAACGGCTTCGATTTTCATGTTGACCGTGATGTACTCAAGGTCAGTTGCTTTGAGATAGAGCAGCGTTGTGCCGGAAAGGTTTTTGAGCGTGACATGAAACCGCACTTTGGAACCAAACGAGAATCGCCAGCAAAGCTGCGGGTCGTCGATTCTGAGATGCAGTATCGGTTCGAGCGGCTTATAGAAGAACCGATACTGTTCTGCGATATCTTTTGGGAGCAGGAGCTGATCCGCTGCGGGATTCGATGGGTCGTAGCTCTGATGCGGATCATGAAGGTAATCGATGACGGTTATCGACGGGGTTCTTCCCGGAAGATTCACCAGCGTTCCCCAGAAAAACTGATCCGGGGTAGCGTTCCACCGTTGAAGCAGATGAATCAGAATTTTGTCTCTTTCGCGCTGTGTCATCATGGCCGGAACTCTGCCTTTAATCTATTTCGGGAACGGTTTTCTTAATACTCAGAGAGTTGTTCCTGCATATCAGAAGTGAGCCTCATCAACTGAATAACGGAGAGTCGGACGGTCGGGTCCAATGTGTCAGAGGTCAGACGATGAAACGCATGCAGGGAACGCGGCCGGCATCACCGATATCAAAGCTGTTGGTGCCAGCCAGAAGGGAAATAATGCCTGTGTTCGTACTGTTTTGCAACACGCTGACACATAATTTTGACCCTAGGCAGATGAAGATTTCTCTCCTTAACATTTACCCCCTCTCCCGAGTTAACACGATACGATCGGAATTTTCTTGAAAATAAAAGAGAAAAACGGAATCTGATAAATATTCTCAGACAGAAATCGAAATAACTATTTAGTATATTTTAGTTATTTCCTGTACATCGTAAATTTTGAATAAAGTAATTCCGGTAATCGATTTAAGTTATAAAATTCGTAAAGTCAAATAATGGTCTGTTGCCATCAGATCTCCAACTCAGCATTGAGAATCAGATCATGGCGGGTAACACAGGCTCTTGCAGTCCCCAAAATTTAAGACATTTTATAGTTGAGTATTGGTATGCATCCGATAAGAAATATTATTCTGGTGACGCTATTAGGAATTGTTTCCAGTAACGCCTATTGCGCCTGGGAAAAAATTGCCGGTAAGGGAAATGAAGGTCTTTATGTCAATCTCGAAAATCTGAGATTCAGCCCTCAGAGTCAGACATACAGACTATGGGAACTCTCAAATGTACGGGATAAACAAAAAATATTTTCAAGAGTCGATTTGGTCGAGCTTGATTGCCGAAACAAAAGAAACAGATGGATCATAGCTCTGGTCTATCCTAAGTTTTTTGGACAGGGTGATCTGCTCATGGGCTCCACACAAAAGGCGGAATGGCAAAGTCTTCAATCGAATCCGACGGACTTTGAGGAAGCTTTGTGCCAGAAATTAAAATAATATCTTACTAATATTTATTTAAATATTATGAAAAAATTAATTTTTGCTGTTCTTTGTTTCCTGTCCACAAACGCTTATTGTGCCTGGTATAACGTTGATAAATCAGCAGTTGTGAAATCGTATATTAATATTGAATCAATACGGCCAGCGGGTAATTTTTATGAAGCCTGGATTCTTTACGACTTAAAACAGCCATTGATTTCCCAAGATCATAAGAAAGTTAAGTCTGTTGTTCGATTGGAAGTTTTTGACTGTGTTAATCGGGCAAACGCAAAAGCGCAAAGCACCTATTATTCCGGCAGTATGGGGAAAGGTGAAGCGGTGGAAACGGATAATCCCAGTAACCCGCAATGGAATCCGGTTATTCCCGGCTCCCGCGGAGATACTGTGATGCAAGTGGTATGCGCCTATGCTGAATAAAGCGTTTCCTGTCGCTCCAGGATCGCTATCCTGAAGACATTCTTCTCACTGAACCCCGCTCCAGCCCTTGGCGAGCGGGGTTCTTTGTTTCTTTCTCCGCGCTCATTGCGCCGGCAGCTTTCCCCCTTTTGAGAGTCCGAACGTAAAGAAAATGTTTTTTTCTTGCTAAAAATGTAAACGATAATTATTATCACGCTCATTCACTTTTTTAAGCATTTGTCCTTAGATGAAGAAAACACTTCTCGCCGCGGCTCTGTCGAGCGCGCTCTTCTGCTTTTCCGGTCCCGCGTTTGCTGCTGACACGGCGTCTGAACCGGCTGAAAATTCAAGCGTCACGGCACCGGGTTCCGTGCTTCCCGAAGCGGAACTGAAAGCCTCTGACACGGGCACCGTGGAACTCGCGGACACCGTGGTCTCTCCCGAATACATCGAGATCGAGCGTCTCCGGAACACGAAAGAAATCATCGTCGTGAATAAGGAGCAGATCCAGGAGCAGGGGAACCGCACGGTGAGTGACGTGCTCTCCAAGATTCCGTCGATCTCTGTCAACGCGACGGGTCAGGGTCAGATTGATATCCGAGGCCAGGGCTCGGATCAGGCGGCGCGGAATATCTAGGTGCTGCTTGACGGCGCTCCGATCACGACGCTTGTGAGCCACCCGATGCAGACGAATTACGACGTCATTCCGGTGGAGCAGCTTGAACGTATCGACATCATCCCGGGCGGCGGCTCCGTGATGTACGGCTCCGGGGCTTCGGGCGGCATCGTGAATCTGACGAGTTCGCTGAATTCCATGAATAACCCCGAAACCTCGATCTACGGCGAGTGGAATTCGAAGGGGTACCGTGCGGGCGCGACCGCCGGCACGACGTTTGCTGACGGGCGGGGCGCCGTGGAATTCACAGGCAGCAAGCTGAACCGCGATCTTGAGTTCGTCGATACCTTCCGGAACTCCAAGTACTACAGTGCCGGCCTACGCTGGAACTTCACGCCGAATCAGCGCGTGATTCTCCGCGCGAGCCGCCTCGAAGAACGAAGCGAATACCTCAATAACGTCTCCCGCTATAAGCTGAAGGAATACGGCACGGACTACCGTCCGAGCCCCCGGAAAGTGGTGTCGGGCGTTGATTCCGAAGGGAACCGCCTCTACCGGATGGATTCCGGCTACATCTACGGCAACCGGGATCTCGACACGATCAGCCTCTCCTACAGCGCGAACCTGAGTGACAAGTGGCAGATGAGCCACGATGTCTTCTATAACACCGGAAACTATCAGGGGAACAACGATTCCGAGCGCACGATGGATCACGATGGCTACGGGATCCGTTCAAAGCTCAATTGGAAATACGCGAAGTGGGGCGAGCTGCTCTTCGGTCTCGACGCTATCCGTCAGGAAGCGAATCTCGACTACAACGACTACGAGCGGATTAAGGGGACGAAGTACCGCGCGGTGCCGATGTCGTTCGATTACCAGAAGGACATCTACGGTCTTTATCTCCTCAATACGATCAAGTACGGAAAGTGGGAATTCAACCAGGGCATCCGCGAGGAACTTACCCGCTGGTGGTTCTCGAAGACCGGCAAGGCGACAAGCGAAAACGGCACCGATACGTCCCGCCGCTGGAACACCGCGCTTGAGCTTTCAGGCGCCTATCACTACAGCGACACGGGCCGGTTCTACGGACGGTATGAACGCGGCTACACGACGCCGGATGGAATTGAGATCGCTGACACGATCCGTCAGGCGGATGGCACGCGTCTCATTAAAGAGTCGAGCGTGAATGACGAAGTTCACAACATGTACGAGATCGGCTGGCGGGACGCTTTCAAGTGGACCACGGCGAGCGTCACGCTCTGGTACTCGTCGACCGACGATCAGATTGCCCGTAATTACCAGCGGGGCGAATACGGTCTCAATTACCTGAGCGTCAATCTCCTGGATACCCGACGCTGGGGCGCTGATATCTCCTTCAGCCAGAAGGTCGGTCCCTTCACGTTTGAGGAAACATACGCCTATCTGAAGGACCGCACCCGGTGCGCTAGCGCGTCGGCCTGCGAGCGTCTGGGAGAGGACAACGACTACACGAGCAAAGGCCTTCAGAAGGTGCCGAAGCATAAGCTCATTCTCCGCGCCATGTGGGATGTGCGGGACGACCTGACCCTTGAATTGCAGCACATCAAGCAGGGCCGCTACACGAATTTCACCCGGACGAGCGACGAGCAGGATCAGGGCTTCTTCAAGGGCCACGACCTCACGAACTTCTCGGTCCGCTACCACCCGAACCGTCACCTCTCGGTGTACGCCGGTGTCACGAATCTCTTTAACACCAAGTACTACGACTACGGCTCCGGGAACGGCTACTACTCAACCGTGGTGCCGGGCGCTGAGCGGCAGTTCTTTGTCGGCATGAAGGCGACGTACTGATAAGAAAAAGCGTCTCTCGCGAGAGACGGAATGGTCAAAGCCCCGGTCTGGGTTCCAACGATCCCGCCGGGGCGGCGGTCTTTCAGGAAAGGAAATAACCATGAACGAATTTCTGCATCTTTTCCAGGCGGGCGGCTTCATGATGTATCCGCTGCTTGCCGCGTCCATCATCGCGGTCGCGATTACGGTAGAACGCGCCCGGATGTACCGGAAGTCGAAAACCGATATGACGCTTCTCGCGTCTCACCTCTCGAAGCCCCTCCATGAAGGGAAACTCTTTGAGGCGGAGAAGATCGCGGCGAACGCCGGGGGGCTCACGGGTGACCTGATTCTGAAGGCGATCGCGCATGAGCGTCATATTGACGATATGGCGTCGTGGCTTGAGATGGAGGGGCAGCACCGCGCGGCGTCTCTGAAGGCGAACCTCGGGATTCTCTCCGTCATCGTGACGCTCGCGCCTCTTATGGGGCTCCTCGGAACGGTGCTTGGCATGATCCGGTCGTTTGACGTGCTGAATGTCGCGAACGGCGAACCTTTCGCGATCACAGGCGGCGTGGCGGAAGCGCTGACGGCCACGGCTTTTGGGCTCTTCGTCGCGATCCTCGCCCTGATCTGCTGGGCGTGCCTGAATCAGCGGGCTGAGCGCCTCGTCGGGGAGCTTGAGCGCGGGGCGGGGCTGTACCTCGTCTCCCGGAAGAAAGGGGGAGCTGCTGAAGTTCCGGCTGAGCCGGCCTCTCACCCGGCGAAAGCGGACACGCCGAGCCCGATCAGTCAGGCGTCCCGGATCACGGCCGCTCAGACCGCGTCCGGCGCGTTTTCTTCCTGAAGTGTGAATGCATAGAAGGTTCCGCGATGAAACTTCAGGATCACAAAACGAGCCAGACACCGACGCTCATGATCATCCCCATGATCGACATCATCTTTTTCCTCCTCGTCTTCTTCATGATGTCGATGCTGAACATGGTGACGCAGAAGACGATCCCGGTGAAGCTCCCGGCCGCCGCGACCGCGAGTGTCGACCGCACGAAGTCAGTGCCGGTCGCGATTAAGGCGGATGGCTCGATCTTTATAGAGGATCAGCCGACCACCATCGAAGCGCTGGGACCCGCGCTCGAAGCCCGGAAAACCGAGGATGGGAAAGCGCCGGTTGTCGTTCTGATGCCGGATCGGACGCTTGACGTCGGCCGCATGGTTCAGGTGATGGATACGGTGCGCGCCGCGGGGGTTGACCGTCTCACGGTTGCCGCGAAAAACGGTCGGTAAGGGGGTGAAACCGATGAAACGGTTTTTATCTGCCTCACCGACCCCAAGTCTGATTGAGGACGCGTCACCGAAAGGGGCAGGAAAGAGCCTCGCCGCGAGCGCATTGATTCACGTCGGGATTCTCGCGGGGATCGCCGCCATTCTCACGGTTTCTCCGCTTCAGAAAACGGAGTCCGCCGGGAACCAGGCACTTCAGATTGATCTCGGACCGGGCGGCTGGGCTTCGGACATCGAGAACCACATCGCGAAAGGCGTGGCGTCCGGAACGAATGACGGGAAGTCAGTGACTGAACCGAAGAAGGGAAGCGAAGCGGTGAAGAAAGCGCCCGCGCCGGAACACACCGTTCCGGTTCCGAAAGCGGCGGCGGAACCGAAACCCGCTCCGGCTCCAAAGCCTGAGTCCGCGCCGTCTCCGGTTCCCGCTCCGGAACCCATGAAGGCGGCACCGAAACCTCTGGATACCGCGCCCGTTACGGCACCCGCGAAACCCGCTGCGGCGAAGTCTGCCTCACAGACACCAGGTTCCGCCTCAGGCGCCGCGACGGGGGAAGGGAAATCCTCCGCCCATCTCGGCGCGGCAAGCGGCACGGGTTCCGGTAAAACCACGCTCGCCGGATCCGGCAATCAATTGAAGAGCCTCGCGGGTGGAGGCGGTGACGCCGCGTTCGCGGATAACGGTGACGGCACCTATCGGATTACGGGGAAGGGGAAGCTCGACATCGTAATCCTGAATGACGCTCATCCGGTTTATCCGAGGCGGGCCCGCGTCGCCGGGTACAGCAAATCGATCCGTGTCCGCGTGCGGTTTGTGGTGGATGAGAAGGGGGACGGCATCCGGTCAAAAGTGATGACCGCTGATATTCCGCCGCTCGACTTTGAGGAGGCCGCGCTGAAGGCGATCCGGGCGATGAAGTTCCGGCCGATCAAGCGGCTGGGAGTCCCCGTCAAGGTGACTTTCGAGAAGGCGATTATCTTCCGGCCATAAAAATAGATCCTGATAGTTTCTATGCGTATCTATCAGAATCTATCAGTATCTAATAGAAAGTATTAAGAGTCAGAAAGACACCGATTCTGGCTCCCGCCCCGCTTCCGCTGGCGTTACGCCGTATTTTTTCCTGAAAGCGGTTGAGAAGTGCGAGCGGTTCCGGAAGCCGGCTTCGAGGTACACGTCAGAGATCTTCCGGTGGTCTTCCGTAAGCAGCCGGTGGGCGTAGTCGAGCCGCTTTTCAAGCAGCCATTTCTCAGGCGTCAGCGGACTGATCTTCGCGAAGTCGCGCTTAAAGGTCGCGAGGCTTCGGCCGGTGTAGGACGCGAACTCTTCGAGCGTCAGATCCTCTCTGAAATTCGCTTCCATAAAGGCGAGGAGATCAATTTTCCAGGGACTGCTGAAATCGAATAGCGTCGGATAGAACCTCGGGCTGATCGTGAGGAGGCAGAGGAGAGCCTCCCGCTCTTTTAATTCAATCCATTCCGGGAGCGGTTTCACCCGGGCATCGGTGTAGGGAAGGAGTGACGCGAAGAGGCTTTCAAGCGCTGGTTCGCTCCGAAGCGGAATCACCGCCTCCTCAAACCGTTTCGCCGCGCGCGGGAAATTCTTGGGGTTCAGGGTCCGGAAGGAATCCCTCAGAAAGTTCCTCTGAAGCAGGATGCTCATCGCGCTGTAGGGGCGGGCTCCGTCGCTTTGCTT
>OGWW01000127.1_pt1 | contig 50523 bp, 72 predicted proteins | sample 1576131 | NCBI WGS metagenome assembly OGWW01 (sample SAMEA3541576, study PRJEB24748) | human gut metagenome | biome: human gut; feature: human-associated habitat; material: faeces | place: China | collected 2012 | reverse complement strand
AAATTCGGCTACAGGTTTACCATGATTTTTAGTCCACTTTTCTTGATATATTTTAGATAATGTTACCTGTATTCCATTATCTAGTTCTAAAGTAGCAGCTACTTTATGTTCTATACCATTATCTAATTGAGGATTGCCTGTATTATCTTTTAGTTTAATATCATCATCTATTTTTTTATCGGTACTAGACTTACCTACTAGCACCCAAAAATAAGCGTCTACCAATGTAGTTTTACCTACACCATTTTTACCAAAAATACTTTTATCTTCGCCGTTTGGTTCAAAGGTAAATTCTTTAATAGCTTTAAAATTATTTAACTCTAATTTTATTAACTTCATTACTTGCGATGCCTCCCGTTTTTAAAATATTATTTTGAAATTCCACTAATTCAGATAATCGAAATATTAATGACGTTGCTGGAAGTTTTATTTTTCCCTGTAATTGTCTATCCTTATTGAAAATTGATACTCTTACCACGTTAATACCTTCCCTCTAAACCAAATGTTAGGCTAGTTACTTGTATATATTTTTTGAATGGCTTTTTTAAGTTTTCCAATGGATATAAAAATACATCCATTTCAAAAACAAATGTTTTTATCTTAAACTTAAAATGTGTAGTACCTTCTCTTAATGGAAATATTTTTTCACTTGTCAAAAATTGTTTTAACCCATATTCGTATATAATTTTTGACATAAATTTGATAGCATGCATTTTTTTATTAACAAAATCTCTTGTTAATATGCGTACACATTTTTCAAGATTATCCGTAAAATCTTTATCACTCATAATATTGTTTATTAACAAATTAAATTCATCGTTTTTAGCATAGTTATGATACAAAAAAATCATCCTTTCAAAAATTTTATTAATGTGGTATAATACACTTACTTTCAAAAATTTAAATTGATGTTATCAAAGAAATCCGTGCTGTTCCCGTCAGTGCGGATTTTTTTTATTGGGCTAAATAACCTAATGCCAACACAAGCACCTGATAATAACTGTATTTGTTTCATACAATCCATAAAAGTACATAACTCTTTTTGGTCAATTACATCATCACAAGCAATCACATCTAGTTTATTCAAGATATTTATCACATTTTTAATACATACTCTTAACTGTAATGTTCGTGATGAAATTCCTTTCATATTTATAGTCGGTAATGCCAGTTCTTGACCTGTTTTTGTTTGTTTTAAATACTCATATCCTAATTCGGGATTTACATATACCTTAGTCATTTTAGCTACAATATCATCAGGAATATTTTTCTGACCTGATTCGTAATAATTTAATTGACGCTCACATATATTTAATAAACTTGAAGCATTTTTAACCGATAATCCTGTTTCTAATCGTGCAAAATAACACATCTTTGCGAACTCTTTATTCATATTATTAAACCTCTCTTTCATGAGATAATATATTTGTAATCAACGTTCTTTTCTTTTACGTCCTCTACGGGGCGTATTTTCTTTTATTTTCTCCAGTAAATATGATGTTTTAAAATCTGTTATACCATCTGACTTATCTTCTAACCACTTTTCTAATTTAGGTCTATTGATTTTTAAATGCGAACCTATCCAACAACAAGGTAAATCGTATTGACCTCTTTTTGTTAATGTTCCTGCTACTCTAAAAAATTGAGCAGGTAGCCCAAATAATTCAGTTGCCTCATCTGGAGTTAAAAGAATTTTTCTCCAAATTGGTATATTTATTTCTAATTCCATCATTAACCCACGTCCTCATATTCTTTATAAAAACAAATTCCTTTATATACCCATACACCAACATCTTTAGCAAAAGTCATAAATGCTGGTTCATATTTTTGGGTTTTATAATTAAATTTATGTGTATATGCTTCACCACACTGTAAATACCTTCCGTTATAAGCTACTGGAGGAAGGCAATCCCGAAATTCTTCAACAATCTGTTCGTCCACCATATCGCCTACTCTAACTAATGAAGAAAAACTCTGGTAAGCGTCATCATATTCTTTTTTGCTTAAATATCTAGGTTTAAAATTTGTTGCAGTTCTAATACTATTTTTTACAGGTTCTTTCTTTTCTTCAAAAAATTCTTTTACTATATTTTTATCTTCGTCAATTATAACTATCTTATCGCCAGCATGTTCTTTTGCATAAGCTTGTCCTAACTCTAAAGCTGACTGAAGTCCAACTGTTTGAATGCCAAATGTTCTATCATCACCGAAATATATTTTATAGACTCTTTCTATATTTTCTATTGGCTGATAAGTCCATGTTAAATTATCAATTTCAACAATTCTAAATACTTGTTTTTCTTTTTTTAGATTATTCTTAAAGGCTTCATCAGCTGTTTTATATATCTTGCCACCCAATCCTACACGATAGCCGACAACTTTTTCTTTAGTTTCTACTATTTGTTTTTCTCTATCATTTACTTTTTTATTATTTAAGTAATAAATTGTTCCAGGTGTTTCATCATAATTTCCATCATAATCTTCACTATAAACTTCTTGATAAGAAACAACTTCATAATTATTTTTCTTATAATCTTCAGCCGAAATTACTCTATCTACTATAATTTCTTCAACAGTAGCTGAATAAAATTTTCTATTAAATCTATATTTTTCAATAAAAGCTTTTGCTTTTTCTAAAGAGTCCCATACTGTAGTATTTCCATCAATCTCATCATAATCATGACCATATTTAAAAAAACTTCTGTCTACTTTATAAAATTTATTGCTTTTAAATCTCTTAGTTAACATGTTTATTCTCCTTTTCTTTTTTCTATCGTTTCTATTTTCTTTACTGCTCCGTTAAAAACCTCAAAAATCTTAATAGCTTTTTTTCTTATTGTAGAAATTTTTTCAGCTATTTTTATAGCTTCTGTCCTTGACTCTACAGCAAATACATATTCTTCTATTTCATAATAAGTTTTCATATTTTTTATTTCCTTTCTTATATTTAAATGATGTATCTATTTTGGTTGCCACCCAATTTATCTTGGCTATAAATTACAATATTATTTCTATTTTAGAAATTTTTTAGATAAAAAAATTTTCTATGTTACAGTTTAATATTTTTGCTAATAAAGGCAACATATCTGCTTTAAGTTTATAATAACCAATCTCATATTTATAATATTGAGAAGCGTTTGATAGCCCTAATGCTTTAGCCATATATTGCAATGAATAACCTTTTTCTTTTCTTTTTGTCTTTATAAATTTTAAATCTAAATTCATTTTATCACCACACTTTATTTCTATATCAGAAATCTCTTTACATGCTTATTATATATTTCTAAAATAGAAATGTCAATATTATTTACGAAAAAAATTTCATTTTTAGCAATTTTTTATTTTCTATATTAGAAAAATGATATAATACTTATGCAATGAAAGAAAGTAGGGATATTATGAATAATATTGGAGAACGAATTATTTTATTACGTACCAATAAAGGTATAAACCAAGCTGAAATGGCTAAGAGTTTAAATATAAGCCCCAGTGTTATGAATAGAATTGAATTAGGTACACGTGCTATTAGAGACTATGAATTAATAGCTATTGCAAACTTTTTAAAAGTTTCCAGTGATTATATTTTAGGTATTGATATTAAAGATACTAATATTAACCCATCATCTAATATTTTTATGGTAAATAAACAAGAACAAGATTTAATAAAAAAATATAGAAAATTATCTAATAAAGTAAAAGATAAAATTGAAGCACGTATTGAAGCTGAATATGATATTGTTATGGAAAATGAACAAGAATCAAGACAAAACGCATAGCTAACATGATTGAAAAAAATTTCAAGTTATTAAGTATAAAGAAAGGAACAAAATATGAATGATACTTCAATATGTAAACCTTTATCATTAAAAGAAGTATTTACTTTAGATTACTTTTATAACAGACCTATTGATACAACATTGCCAGATTATAAATTATCAGATATTGGCAGTGATTATGAAAGTACATTAAAAAAGTTAATAACTAATGGATATTTAAGAAAATCAACTTTATATGAAGAATTGGAATTCTTAACTATACCAGAGTTAAAAAATATTTTAAAATCAAAACAACTTAAAGTTTCAGGGAAAAAATCTATTTTATTAGAAAGAATATTTTCTAACTTTAAACAAGAAGAATTACAATATTATATTAAAAATTCCTTTTATATATTAACTGAACAAGGTAAAAATACATTATCACAATATGAAATTTATTTAATTAATAACAATTATTTTGATTTTTCTATAGCTATTATTGAGGAATATAGAAACTTACTAAAAAAACAAAATCCTAATATAACAACTAAAGAAATTTTATATACTATATGTAATCATCAAATTGAAGAATCTTTTCAGAATAAGGATTTTTCTTTCACAGGTTTATGGGGGATTTTATCAAATGAAGCTATATATATGTCGAAAAATGGAGATAGTAAAGAAGCCCTTCAACGATTTATTCAATTTATAGCATTACATTTATCTGGGTGTAAAGAATTAAAGAAAAATTGCCCTCATATTACTGATTATAAAAGAAATTATTTTACTGATTCTTATGTATCTGAAATACACAAAAATGCCATAGCGTCAAATATTCTTTATACAAATTTTGATACATTTATATTAGCTGTGTTAGACGAATTTCTTCCTAAATTACCATTTTCTTATTACAAAGCTGAAACAATAGCTTATATTATAAAAACATACTTAAATGGCAAAACGATTGATTTTACTGAACTAAAACCAGATTATATACTTACCTCAAAAAAGAAACATGAATTACATTCAATGTTTGGAGGTTTTTCTTTTAAAACAAAATCCCAAAATAATACACCTTCATTTGTCAAAAATTTAAAAAATTGGTTAAACGACCCATCTTCACAACCAGAAATAGAAGAATGGTATCAAAATAATAAAGATAAATTTAAATAAAAATAAAAAAGCCACCATGATTTAAAATCACAGTGGCTTTAATTCTAATCATTATTTTGTTTTTGCTTCTGCCGGTTCAAGAGGAACTATGGCAAGTGTTTTGCCTAAAGCACCTAAAACTTTTAAAACAGTTTCAATCTGAGGTATTGTTTTTCCTTTTTCCATTCTTGCAATAACTGGTTGTTTTACTCCAGACAGTTCTTCGAGTTTCTTCTGGCTTATCCCTTTTTCCTCTCTAGCCTTAATCATTTCACCTATCAGGGCGACACGTAAATCGCTTGCCCTGATTTCATCCGGTGTAAAAACTTCTTTTTCAAAATCGTCCCAATTTGTCCCAATAGCTGTAGATCCTCTTTTCATTACACTTCTACCTTTCTTTTCTTACATCCATGTTAAAATCTTTAATCTATATTTAAGCCTCTTTTCTGCAAATCTGCATATTCCTTTTGTGCTTGCTTTATTTCTCGCTTAGGCGTTTTCTGTGTTTTCTTCATAAATTGATGAAGCAGTACAAAGCTGTCGTTTACCCACGCTACGAAGAATATTCTATCCCTCAAAGGTCTAAGCTCCCATATATCACCGTCAATATGCTTAACATATGGTTCACCGGCGCGTGTTCCATAAATACGCAAAATCTTTACATAGTCTCGGATTTTATTTAGCTTTATTCTGCTATCTTTATCTTTTTTATTTACTAATTCATTTAAGTAATCGCGAACAGGTTCTTCGCCTTGTTCGTTTCTATAAAAGTGAACATTGTATTTAAATTCATCATTCACATTGTTCTCCTCCATATTTTATTTTTAATAACCTTTAAGTTATTACACTTATATAATAACTTAAAGGTTATTAAAAGTCAATAACTTTTAAAGCATTAAATTTAAAAAGGTTGTGATAAAATGCAAAAACGTAAAGACGGACGTTATCAATCTTCCGTTATGCTTACTGACCCGTTGACGAATGAAAAACGCCGTATATATGTATATGGTTATACCGAAGAAGAAGTACAACGAGAATTAAATCGTGTTAAATTAGATAATGGCAAAGAAATATTAATGCCTACATTCAAAGAATGGGCTAATGAATGGTTAAAAATAAAATCTGATGATGTATCTCCAACAACTATAAACAGCTACAAAGACAGTCTTAGATTGCATATATCCCCTACATTAGATAAATATAAACTAAAAGATATCACTCCGTCATTAGTACGTGCCGTATTAAGAAATATTCCAACACAACGAACAAAAGAATACTGCTATATCATCATTAATGCAATTTTACAGCAAGCATTACGAGAGGATTTAATAAATAAAAATCCTTGCATAAATGTAAAAAAACCTAAAGCAAAAGCAAAGGAAGCTACTATCATATCTGAAGATGAATTTAAACAACTTATAAATGCTACCTCTAATTTGCAACTAAAAGCTATACTTTGGATTGCCTATGATACAGGTATGCGACGTTCTGAAATAGCAGCTCTTCGCTGGCAGGATATAGATTTTAAAACCAATACAATGCACATACATCATGCGATTAAAACAGATAGACATGCCCCACTATCATCTCGATTCTCATTGGGTGAACCTAAAACAGATTATGGTATACGAGATATCCCATTAACTAATATCGTTAAATCTGTTTTAAATAAACATAGAGAACAACAAAAAGAACTATTTAAAAATAACAGTCGAATTTTAACCAATAAAGATTTTGTTTTTACTTCAAATTTCCGAGGACGTTTTGGCGATTTTATTCAACCAGATAACATAACGCATGAGTTCGTGAAATTAAAACGAAAAGCTGGCATAAAATCGGATATAACCTTTAAATCATTTCGTCATACTTGCCTGACTTCTTTAGCGGAAGCCAATATCCCGGCTAAAGCAATTCAGGCACAAGCTGGTCATGCAAATGCTTCTTTTACACTTAATAGATATGTACACAAAACTGAACAAATGAAACAGACTGTAGCTGATTTTCTTAATAATCGTGTTCAAAAATGACATCATATTTGACATCATGTTGACATCATGTTGTGAAATATATAGCTAAATATAATACCTTATATAACATTGTTTTCTCCTAAAAAAACACATTTTAATAATATTATGATGTCAAAAGCTTTATTTTATGTATAAAATTGTTATGCTTTAACTCTTAATCAGCAGGTTCCGGGTTCGAGTCCCGGGTGGGTCACCATATGATTTAACATGCGAACATTTAGCATTTATTAAAAATAAATTAGTTCTATTTTTCTATATACCTAAATTTTAAAATCAAAGCAGCTATCTATGATAGTTGCTTTTTTTTATAAAAAAATATACTCTCTTTTCTTCTATAAAATTCTATTAATTAACTCCTTAAATTTAATATCACAAAATAAAAAAGCCCCTATTACCTAGATTTTTTCTAAGCAATAGGGGCTTTTAGCAATAAAAGAAAATGTTATTTAATTATAACTCTTTTATTAAATTTTATCTATAATTTTATTTACTTCTGCAATACCTTTACCATCTAGCTTATCTATTATCCCAAGATAAGCCACATTTCTAGCTACTACAGATGTGCTAGTAGTTGTAATTATTTGTTTTTGTAATTTGTCCTTAAGCTTTCGCTTTTCATCATCTAATTTAGATTTAATAAAAATCTTTGCAAATTCTTTTAATATGTTCATGCTTATTCCTCTGTTGGTGCTAATTTATTAACTACTTTTTCTACAATCCAAAGACTACCATTTATGGCTACTGGTAAGAAAATAGTATCTCTAAATTTTACCCAGCCTTTTTCATCAGTGGCACTATTTTTAAGCTCTGCAACAAAAGCTGTAGCTACTTCTTTAACTGCTGGCAATGCCGTATCTTTAATCCATTTTATAGCCATATCTTTTACTTCAGTCGTAATAAAATCCTTCATATTTTCTAAAACTTCATTTTTAATTTCATCAATAGTCATATTAATAATCTCCTTATTTATTTAACAACATATAATCTGTAACGCCTCTAGCAATAGCACGTGCGATATCGTCCTTACGCTCAATTAATTTTTTAGCATCTTCCATATTACTGATAAAGGCTGTTTCTACTAATACAGCAGGCATAGTAGTATGTTTTAAAACTTTTAAAGAAGGATATTCTTTAATACCTCTATTAACTGTATTTAGAGAATTTACAATTTGATTTTGAATACAAGTAGCTAACTTATGAGCTTCTGTATTGAAACTAAATACTTCAACCTCTGTCCCTCTAGCTTCCGAATTATTAAAAGAATTACAATGAATACTTATAAATAAATCCGCTCCCCAATTATTAGCAAGGTCGCATACTGCTATAGGTCTATCATTATAATAATCTGTATCATTGCAAAGATTGTCAGATTGCAGGCTTTTTGTTTCAATACCTACATTATTAAGATACTTTTCAACTAATGCTCCAATTACATATGCAATATCACATTCTCTAATTCCTAAAACATCATTTTTTGCACCAGAGTCATAAACTTTATCATGTCCTGGATTAATAAAAACTTTCATTTACAATTTCTCCTTTTTAATTTCTGTAAATTGTGCTAGTGTTGCTTTTAGTTTTTCTGGAATAGGTAATCCACAGTTGGCGGAGTTTTCTAATATACTTAATGCTTCTCTACCAATAAAAAAGAGCAATACAACGTCTTTCGCCATTGTTTGCCCTATTAAATCTATTCTGTATGTTGTTGCTATAACTAATAAAATAACAACTTTTTTTAATGCACCAGTCCCACATTTACTACTATCTAGCTTCATATTCGGATTTATATATGCAGCACTTATACCAGTTATATAATCTATAACCATTAGAATTAAAAGTGTTTCAAAACTATCAGACCATGGTCCAAATAAATGCTGCAATAAAACTCCCACAAAGGCAACACCTCCCCCAATATATACCTCTAGCCTTGTTGGAATTAAAGAGATGATAAAGTTTATAATTTGCTCATACATATCACCACCTACTTACTAGATTCTAATTCTGATATTAACTTTTCTTTTAAACAATTGGGACATTTTTCATTTGTACATTTACCTTGTTCATCAAGCTTTTTAGCACAAATATTACATCTTTTAATCATTTACATTCACCTCTTTTAGTTTATTATTTGTATCTTCAATAACATCTGCATACTCTTGTTTTAGTTCCTCTTGTAATTCAGTATCATCGGTCAGTACTGCTACCAACATAGCGTCTTTGATATCAGCAATTTGTGTATCATTTTCCTCCATAATTTCATTGATTTTTGCTAAAACTTTTTCTTCTTCGGTTGGTTCTTCTGGTGGTACGTATTCACGCTCAACTTTTGCTTTAATATAGATATCAATATTATTAATATAACTTTCAAAATTAACGTTAGGATATTCTTTAAATTCTTTGTTGACCACACAACATTCTTGGTAATTATCGTAGATAACTTCATTCAAATCTTTTAATGTTAATTCACTATCTAATTTAAAATTTTCTACAGTATCAGAATACTGTTTATCACCATTTATAATTAAAATCTCACCTTTTTGAATTTGAAAAACTCTCATAAATTTATTCCTTTCTGTGATATACTCTCCTAAATTTTATTTTTAGATTTTTAGGAGTGATTATTTTGAGAAAACCTAATGGATATGGAAGTATTAAAAAATTAAGCGGTAATCGGAGGCGACCTTTTGTTTTTGTTATTACTCAAGATGGTAAACAAAAAGCTATAGAATATTTTTGCACACAAACAGAAGCTGAAATTTATGCTGCCGATTACAATAAGAAAAATAATAAAATTCTTCATGGGCATGAAACCACCTTTGATGAGCTATTTTATAGATGGTTACCTTTTTATATAGACAAACACCAACCTAGTAAAAGCACTATAAATAGTTACCATAATTCATACAAGCATTGCTTGTCCTTGCATGAAATGCCATTAAAAAAAATTAAGTATTACCACTTACAGGACATTATAGATACAGTTAAAAGAAAAGGACTTTCCTACAGCACATGTAAAAAAATCCGTTCTACTCTTAGTTTAATGTTTAAATATGCTTTAATGATGGAATACGTAGATAAAAATTATGTTATGCTTTTAAATTTAGGCAAGAATAAACAGAAACGACCACACAAACCATTTACACGTCAAAAAATAAATAAGTTATGGTCTAATTTACAACAAATTGAAGGTGTCGATACTATATTAATTCTAATTTATACTGGCATGAGAATAGGAGAACTTTTAGAACTTACCAAAGATAATGTTTATATGCGACAAAAATACATTAAAATAACTAAGTCCAAAACTAAATCTGGTCTGCGAATAATTCCCATACATGAAAAAATATTTCCATTGATACAAATACGTATGCAAACACCTGGTAAATACCTTATTTGCCAACATAATGAAAAGCCTTATAACTACAGCATTTATTGCACTTTATGGGACAAGATAATGTTAGCACTTAATACAAAATATACACCTCATGATTGTCGTCATACTTGTGCTACTTTGATGGATAATGCAGAGGTGAATTATAATGCTAAACGTAAAATATTAGGTCATGCATGCAGTGATGTTACAAATGGAGTTTATACACATAAAGATATTAGACAGCTCCGCAAAGCAATTAACAAAATAAAGTGATACTAATAAGATACGTATAAACCGAATTAAGCTTTAAAAATCAGCATTAGTTAGACTTTATTTATGTTACTAATTGCTACTTGTAAAAACACTAAAAATAGCATATTTCTAAAACTTAAAAATCCTATAACTATGCATATTGCCCATGTTATAGGATTTCTTTTTTTATTAAAAATTAGGGAAATATTTATTTTTAATATTATGTTTACAGCCTTTATTAAAATTTTACCTGTAGGAGAATTACCTGCTCACAATCACACAGCGTCCACTAATACAACTGGAAATCATACTCATCAATTTCAATTATATGGACCAAATGGAAATACAAACATGAATTTTCCTAGCGATTTTGATACAAATTATGCTAGAAATAAAGGAACTACTTTAAGCGCAGGAAATCATAGTCATACTATAAATATTAATAACACCGGCTCAAGCCAATCACATAATAATATGCAACCATACTTAACTGTATATATGTGGAAACGAACAGCATAAATCTGTAGGAGAATTACCTTCACATAACCATACAGCTACTATATCAACTACTAATTTAACAGGTTGGTTTACAAATAATGGTAATTCAGATACTGCTAATGGTGATGGCACAATTTTTAAAGCCAGCAAAAGAACTGGTCAAGGTTCTAGCAGTGGTGGTGCTGCTGATGGGGGCAAATTCACTTTTAATGGTGCACACGCCCACACTATAGCAATAAGTAATATTGGTTCTAGCCAACCACACAATAACATACAGCCCTACATAGCTGTATATATATGGAAGCGTGTTAATTAGCTGTAGGGGAATTGCCTACTCACAGCCATACAGGTAATATAAATACAAAAAATCTTTCAGGTACATTTATTTCAAAATCAGTAGAACGAGATAGTAGTGGTATCGTAAGTAATATTTCTACTAATAAAGTTGGTAATTCTTCAGGAGGTAGTGGAAATACTGGAACAGAATATACTATAAATGCATCACATACACATACTATTGTTATTAATAATATAGGTTCTTCACAAGCCCATAATAATATTCAACCATATATTGCAGTATACATCTGGAAACGTACAACTTAACTTACTCTTTTCCACATATAAACGGTTAAATATGGTTGTATATTATTATGAGACTGTCCTTCTCCAACATTATTTATTGTTATTTTATGGCTATGAGTAGAATTAAAATTAATATTTCTACCAGCATTACTACCACCTCCACTGTTACCATGACCTTTACTAGGTGTAAAACTGGAACCAATAGAAAATACTCCGCTTGCAGAAGTAGTACCGCCTACTTCTGTACCGTCTAATCTAAAACCACCATTAATATTAATAGTATCTGTGGAAGCTGTATGCCCATGGCTCGGCATTTCCCCTACAGCCATTATGCAGAACGCTTCCACATGTATACACTAATATATGGTTGTAAATTATTGTGAGCCTGATTAGAGCCAGTATTGTTAATTGTTACAGTATGACTGTGTGAAGCATTAATTAAAAATCCTGTTTTATTATGGTCATTATTTGTACCACCATAATCATTACCTCTATTTTTAGATATTATCCCGCTAACACTAACTTCATCATAATTTATACCTATGCTGTTCGCATTGCCTGTTAGATTAGCTGTATTTGTGCTGGCACTATGACCATGAGAGGGCAATTCCCCTACAGTGAGTTTATGAGTTGCTTCACCACCAGTACTTCCTGCATTATAGGTTGTTCCCCAAGAAGTTTTACCTTGTGCTAATAACACACGACCTGCTGGCATTGCTTCCCATGTACCAAAGCCAAATAACGTAGCTGGATTAGTAGATACAGTAGACATGTAAATACTTCCAACTGGATATACTTTTTTTAACGTATTTGTACAATCTGTTAAATATGCTATTTTAGCCCAATTAGACCAAGCATTTTGATTATCTCTGCATTCTCTGTACCATATACCACCAGGATCTCCTGCTGCATTGTCATCACCTTTCCATTCCATAAAGATTTGAGATTTACCTTTATTATTAATATTTATTACATTACCATATTGTGAAGGATAATTACCATTATAAGCACTATGTGTTGTTAAACCTGTAGTAAAATTATTTGGTAATGTTGAGGCACTTATATTGCCTTTATTATTTAATTTTCCAGCATTATCTGCATCTGTAGAATGTGCTACGTTATTGATAGTAACAGTAGATGTTGTCCCATTTCCCTTTGTTAGAGTTAATGTAGCATTAGAAGCCGTAATACCTTTTACATATGTTGTATTTATTACCTGTCCTTGACTATCTTGGTTTGCTTTTGTTGCTAAATCTGCATTAGTTGCACTATTGGCTTTACCTTGAAGATTACCTATAAATTTAGTAGCGGTAATATTATACCCATTGGCATTTATATTACCTTTCATAGTTCCGCCAGATAACGGTAAACAAACTTCTTTAGCCCACTCTTTTATTTTTAATTTTATGCTATCTAATGTTGCTTCAGCTGAACCAAATAATCTTTTTATTAGATTATCATGTGCATTTTCATCAGCATTATGTTCATCTATTGCATTTTCTAAATCTTCAATAGTAGCATAAATTATACTACCATTTACTATTACCTGAACATTTTCTGCATTACCAATTACAAAATCTATATTAACTATACGCTCATCAATAGGCGTTGTTTTATCATACAAAAAATCTGCACCATTACCTGAAGTTGCATATGCATATAATTGTTCTTCACCACCATCAATTTTAGCCATTATACCTATTTCACGTTGCCAAAAGCCGATTTCTACTTCTTGATTAGAAACTCTAAATTGTATTTGGAATTGTCCATTTTGTTTATCTACCCATTTAGCTATATTAGCACTTAATCTTTCATTTTTAACTTTTGTAAAACTTAATATATCGTCATCATCATCAATTAAACCATCACCTAAAGCTACACGTGTAAATGTCAACGTTTGCCCATTCTGGCTTTTAGCAATCATTTCTTTACCAATATTTGTAACAATACAAGCAGAAAATTGCCCTGTATCATATTGTTTATCTAGTAATGTACTTCTATTTTGTAAGCTATTCATAATCTATTACTCCTATTCATAATAATTTGCAGGAATATTTATAATCTTAGCCATATGCACTATGCCAATTGCATTATTCTTAGTTATTCCATTTACATTTATGTTAAATTCACTATTAGCTCTAATATTTATAGTTTTACATTTAGATACTATTCCGCCTAAGTAAAAGTAGTTTTTACTTTCTGTAAAAGCTATATATTTCCAACCTATATGAGCTGGAATATATATATTTAAGATTTCTTCTAATGCTTTAAAATCTGTTATTTTATTATCCGGCAACATGATTTCTAATAAGTATTTCTCTGGATAATCTACCGCATAACCTGTTTTATCGGCAACAAATAGATTTATAAGATAATTTACAAACTCTAGTGTTACGGTTTGCCGATTATTCATACGACTTAATATTTTTGCTCGTCGTGTTTTATAATCATTATTTTTATCTATGGGAAGCCCCAAAAACTGTTCCCATAAATCTAAGCCCCATGTTGCACTTTCGACAAAAAGCTGATTAAAACAATCTTTAATATATTGCTTTATATTCTCATGCTCTATATCACAAGCATTATTTGTAGTTTTAAATCTATAATCTTTAGATAAAAAATAAGGTAAATATTTCAAAATACTTACCTTATTTTGTCTAAGCCATATATCATTCAATTATCTTCACCTCGTTTACTGTAGGCATCTGCTCATCAGTTAGAGGAACATTTTCAGTATTGTTGTTTATTTTTAAATCCGTATAATCTAAAACACCTGTAGTTGCAGAATTGTTAAGGATAATACCACCAATCACTGCATAAGATACATATGTGGCATTAAAAATATTTTTCTTAAAATAATCATTAACAGCATTTTTTATACCCTCTATACTTGCTGTACCACTTGTAACCTTTAATTCTATATTTATTTTAACTGGCTCTAAACTTACAACCGTAACAGTTGCACCAATTGGTCTTTGCTCTTCAATATGATTTTTAACTTTTTCTATTAAATCTTCACTTGCAATACCATTATTAGCATCTGTTATTATAACTTTAACAGTTCCAGGACCATTCCAAAGCCTTATTACCTTTACTCCACCGACTCCTGTTACTTCAGTTGCCCATTGCACATAATGATATGGATTACCGCTTGTTGCTGGTTTTTGTACTTTAAAAAGCAATCTTTCTAAAAGTTCTTCATCTGTTTCTTCATCAAAGCCATCATAAGCAGAATTTTTATTTGTAACAGCAGATACACCATAAATACTCATAGGAATTTTTATTATTGTCTCGGCATCTACATTACAAGAAGTACCTACATCTTGAGATTGTGCTTTTATATCTACTGTTCCTGTAAATTCTATTTTTTTAGTTTCTACTGTAATAAAATTTTTTCCATCATTAGTGCTAAATAATGAGCCTTCCTGTACGGTAGTTCCTGCTTGCCCTGTTACAGTCAAAATAACACTAGAACTCGTGGCTTCTTGTCGTATAATACCATGTTCTTCAGCTTTCTTTGTGAGCCAATCGCCCCAACTTGTTTGCGGAAAAGAAGCTTCAATAATTAATGCCATCTCAGCATATGCTTTTTCAAATTCTTTAGAATTAGCAGATAGCGTATCCCACACAAAACCTCCTTCAATAATATTTACTTTATCCCCTGCTGTTTCGGTATAATATTGCTTTAATCTATCCAAGATATTTTTTCTTGTTTCCATTTCAAACATATATATTACACCTCGATTTTCTGCGTAGATTTACCATATACAGTGGTAAGCTCTAGATTTAAAATTATCTTTTTATTTACTTGTTCGACAGATATATTATTAACCGCTAAAATATACGGATTTACAAGCAATGTTTCTTTAACAGCATTATATAATTCATTAGCATTTATCTCATCATTAGCTACCTTCCCTACAAATCTTTCTAAATCTAGACCATAATCATCATAATATGCACCATATCGAAATCGTTCTGTCTGCAATACTTTATATACCCATACTTTTATTGCTTCATTTCGTGTAACTATTTTCATAGAACCATCATCATTATAAATAAAAGAATTTCTATTAAAATCCCATGCATATTCTTTAAATTCTTTTTGCGTATTGTACTGTTCAGTATTTACGGTATTTCCTATCATAAAAGGATTAGCCATATCAATTACCGTCCAATCTTTTGCCTTTACTTAATATCCAAAACTGTTTCACTGTTTTATTATCATCTCCCATAATCGGTATCATTAAAACTTTATCGCCAATTTGCCATGTATCAGTATAAATAATAGAAGCTGTATAATCGTTATCGATATCGTGGTTATGACTTTCATAAGCAGCATCACCGCCACCACCACCACGATTTTGGGTAGCAGAAATTATATGTCCTCGTATCTGCCTTGTATGCCCCTGCAACCAGTAATCATCTATATAAAACCACTTTTTATCAAGTATCATACCATTCCATTGCACTTTTATTTCTGGTGGTGGACTTACAATAGTGCCAATTTGTACAGTGGATTGTAGTCCCGCCTTACCACCAACATTACGAAAAAGCATTAACATTGCTTTATACGGATCTTCCGTTTTTTTCATTTAATCATCCTTTGCTTGCTTTTATAATTTTTGTTGGTGTCATGTTTAGGCTATTGTAATCTCTACCATGTACCACAACATTTTTACTGCTACTATTGCCATAATATCCACCATTACCATCAAAAATTACCACATGGTCATTATTGCCATAAACAATAACATCGCCTTTTTCAAGATTTTCTGTTGAAAAATCTTCTAAAATCCCCGCACTATCTGCATTTGCCACCATAGAAGGTACACCAACAACACCGTTATTACACTGCTCTGCTAAAAACGGGCTATAATAACTACCCATTTTTCCAACAGCTTCAGCACAACCATTTTTACCGTTATTCATGGTAGTCCCTCCCCAAGCGTCAAAACCTGTACTAAGTCCTCTATCTACTTTTAAACTTCCATTACCGCCACCAGTAGTTTTTTTACGTTTACTACTCTTAAATACTGGTACAGCGATATCTTGCTGTTCAATTTCTGGTATTTGGGGATTATCTGGTATATACTCCAAAGTTAAATCCATTGTATGCACATTACCACTAAAATTATGCGTATCACTTTTTATAAAAAATTTGCCTTTGAGTTGCTCTTCCTGCACTTCAATCGTGTATCCGGTAATACACTGTATATTGCCAATCACTTTAATAGAACTTTCGTCCTGCAACCGTTTAAGTCGTGATTTTGCCATTTTTACGTTATCTATTGTTTCACCCTCTTTAGGTGGTTGCATTTTATAGATATCTTGTATCATGCCATAATGCGTAACATCATCATTGTTCGTGAAAACTTGGCAAATATTACCATTATCATCAACAGATTTTATACGATTTACCATGCTTTCAATACTTTCGGAGTGTTCCGAGTTATCAATATCAGTTAAATCAGTAGCTATATAATTTTCAATTAGCTCACCTTTTTTAATGACCGTTACATTTCCGTTTAAACAAATTACCGTATAATCTTCACCGTTCGGATTATTTGTTGTATCAGCTTTGGTATACTCAAATAACATTTTAAAAACTTCAGTGCAAGATTTACCATCAGCAATGAAACTGACCACAGTATTAATCTGCGGAATATCCACCGCTGTGTTTATGCCTATTTCTACGCACACCTGCTTTATAGCATCTGTTACGGTAATTCCATCAAATAGCATTTGTACCTTCGACTTTGCTAAATAGACCATATCATCATAACAGGTAAAAGAAAAAGTAAATGTATTAGAATTTCTTTTTCTGTAAAAAATCCTACCTTGAAAAATTTCAACAGGTTCTAATTCTTCCGTTTCAGCATAAGATAAATAAATAAAACCGCCTACTTTTAAATTCAAGGCGGTAAAGGCACTGTCTTTATCTACGGTATTATAAACAATCTCAAATTCAAGTTTTCTTGCTGCTTGTTCACTATCACCACTCCATGTCCATTTCGTTACAAAATTTGTAATATCAAAATCAGATAATGGTTCAGCATATGGTTCATTGTTATTTTTCTTTTGCTGTAATTCTTCTTGTTCTTTTTGTGTAAGCGGCGGATCTGTATATTTACATATAAGCATACTATCACCCTAAAAATTTATAATCGTATCATCAGAAACTTTTATAGACTGTTTTGTTGCATGAAGTATAGTGCCGACATTCAAATTCTTCGTTTTTGCCAACGTCCTAAATACAGATAACTGCTTTGCGTCTTGTTCCTCAATCGGGAAAAACTGCCCCACACTCTGCGCTGCTACGTCCATTAAATCCATACCAGGATACCAGTTAATTACTTTTTCTTTTCGTTCCTCTGCTACTCTACTTGCAAGCCCTGTTGTATTATTTAATTTATTAGAATTTGGTAATACATATCGATATTCTCTTAAAGAAATGGAAAAATAAACATCACTAGTACCATCTTTTTCATTATAGTCAAAGGTATCGATACTCACATTAAGATTTATATTTGTATTAGATATAGCTAATTTACAAGGCTGTCCTTTTTGTGCAAAAGAGTTTATTTTTTCAACATAACTATATGGACTATCAGGTGTAGTATTTACAATATCATCATAAGCCTGTGCTGGAAAAAAACTAGAAAATTTAATTGTAGTTAATCCACGTTTTCCTAGCATATTTATATCACCTAAAGAATTTACATTTATAGTGCTATTATTGTAAGCATTACTTATTTCAAAAGAAGGTGGCGATACGGGAAAAGTTACACTTTCACCAGCACAGCTTAAAACCAACTTACAACCTGTATTTAAGCCAGAGCCTGAACTTATAAGGCTATCTACCGCCTGATTTAAAAACGACAAAATTGAAGCCATTACACCGCCCCCTCATTCATGTTTATACTTCTCTTTTGCATTTGATAATAAATTCTCTGCATTAATTTATCCGCTAGCTCGTCCATGTCGGCATCTGATTTCATATTTGCACCATAAATATTAATACTGAAATTAAAATTATTACTGTTACTTTGATTGTCTTGTCGTCCCTGTGCATACGCTGTCTGAATAGATTTATCATGCGGAATGACACGTGTTCCACTTGGTAAATCCACGATTTCCGCACCTTTATCATGAATAATTGCAGGACCACCAGCAAAATTTTCTGCGCCATTTGCGAATAGTGGAATATTTAATCCTTCAAAAGTTTTGCCACCTATACCTGGTACAATATCTGGCACAGTAAACTTAATAGAATTTATACTTTTAATAATACCGTTTATGGTTTCTTTTACGCCACCTAATATTCCATCTGCAATACCTTTAATAGTAGAAAATACACTGTCAAAGATTTTAACAATTCCTTGCCATGCCATTTCCCAATTTCCCGTAAAAACACCAGTAAGAAATGTAATAACGCCTTCTAGCACACCGAGAAAACCGGTTATAATCGCCGCCGCTACATTAATAGCTGCTACCACTGTACCGACTAATACATTAGCCGCAACAATAAAAGCTCCTACCAATGCGCCGCCGAAAAAACTTGCTACAATCTTCAACACTGAAATTAACGGTTCAAAGGCTCCCTGTCCGTTTATTGCCATAGTAAAAATATTATCTAAAGCTACAAGTGCCGGGTTAATAGCAATTTTTAATTTCGGTATAACGTTCATCAAGCTGTCCCATGCCGGTTTTATTTTATTCCATGCGCTGATTAAAGCCGTTTCAATACGTTTCCATAAACTTATAAAATACGGACCAACCATATCCCAATTTTTATAAATAAGGTACGCCGCTCCTGCTATAGCAATTAAAGCAATTCCTAAAGGAGTTAATGCAAAAGCAAAACTTGCTTTAATTAATCCAAAAACGCTTTTTGTTGCCTTTCCTATACCATTTGCAAAACTTTCCATTGCCTTACTCATGTAAAAAGTTCTATACATTCTTGATAAAGATTCTGTTGCCAAAATCGCTGAGGTTCTAAATTTCTGTAATCGCGTTATTGCCGTAGTTTTTATAGAAGAAATAGGATTTTTAGGCATTACATTTACTATTGCTGTGGTAATATCGACCCATTTTAAAGCACGTATTCTGTCAAATTCCTTTTTAAAGTTTATATATAATTGCGGTTTATTATTTTTTAAACTATCTATTGTTTGTTTAATCTGTGCAGAAATACCTGTGAATAGAGATTGTTTACTGCCATCTTGAGCTGTTTTTAATAGAGTAATTTCCTTATTTAAATTTTTATAAGCATTAACCGTATTTAAAACAGCAAATTGTAAAGCCTTGTTTCGAATACTTCCGCCTTTAGCCGCCAAACCGATATCTCCATAAAGTTTTACAATACCGCCACCAATACTTATAACTTTACCTGTTGCCAGCATAAAGCCCGTAAATGCCACCGTACCCATTAAGATATCACCTATTAATAATTTCGTTTCAGGCGGTATGGTATTTATCATGTCGGCAAAACTGCCGATAGTGTCCGTCATAGCTTTAATCTGCGGTGTCAGTACGCTGCCGAAATTAATAGCAAGACTTTCAAGGCTTCCGAGCATTCCGTCGATACTATTTTTCAGCGTGCCTTTCATCACTTCAAATTGCGCCTGACTGCTACCTGTAGCATTATCCATAGCCGTCTGCAATGCTTGATAATCTTCCGGCGCAGTTTTAACCAGTGCTAAAAGACCACTGTATGCTTCTTCACCCGCTAGTGCTTTAGCATAAGCTACCTGTTCCGTATTAGAAAGGTTTAATATTTTGCCGCGTAACTGCTCAACAATCGGCTGTAATCCCAGGAAATTGCCCTGTGCATCCTTAACCTGCAAACCGAGTGCCGCAATCGCTTCCGCCGCCGGTTTCGGCGGTTCGGACAACCTTGAAAATACGGAACGGAGCGAAGTCCCGATTGTACTTGCTTCTATACCATTATTTTTCATTATTGCCATTGCAGTGGCTAATTGTTCTATACTTACATTTAAAGTTGCTGCTGGCGCTCCTGCATACTGCATAGCTAAACCAAAATCTGCCATTCCAAGACTGGATTTATTAGATGCCATTTGTACAACGTCTGCAACCCTCATGGCATTTTGTGCTATATCACCTTGTTTTAGATTCCAAATATTAAGGGCATTACTAACAACATCGGAGGTTGTGGCTAGGTCCTCTCCACTAGCTACTGCTGCTGTTATTACAGATGGCATAACACCAACAACTTGATTAGCATCATAACCTGCCGCTGCTAATCTATCCATACCTTCTGCTGCTTGCGTGGCACTTATTGGAAAATCTGCACCAAATTGGCTTGCTTTTTGACGCATCATTTCCATTTCTTCTGCTGTTGCTCCAGCTTTTGCCGCTGCTCCAGTTATAATGCTATCAAAATCAATAAATGCACGACCTCCTGCTGCACCAATTGCTGTAATTCCAGCTGCAATTGGTAACATACTTTCACCGACACTACTAAATCCATCACCAATACGTTGAATATCTCTACCCATACGCTGATGAGCACGTGCTGTACGTTCCATTTCATTTTGAACACGTACAAGAGGGGAGGTCATCATATCTATTAACCTTAAAGTTACATCAATTTGTGTTGCCATTTTATCCCCTCATTTTTTTTATTTCTTCTTTTATATCTTTTTGTTCTTGCCTTATAAAAGCTTCAATAATGGTTCTTTCACCATTGCCCATATTAAAAAAATCTAATGGCTTCCAATGATGTTTTCTATAAAGCCAATACATCATATTTGTGTTGCCATCAGATTTTATTAGTTTTTTATTTCTTCAATATTTTTTTGTTTTTCTTCTTCACTGTAGCCAGATAATGCACTTATTTTATTTGCTATATCTGTAATTTCACCAGCTAAAAACAATTTTTCATACATATCAAACGGAGTAGTTGCATTAAACTTTTTAAGTAAATTAGTATCTGCCAAATTTGGTTCTTTTATTCCTTCATTTAATGTAAGCATTTGCATTTTATATAAATCTATATTTTTACTTTTTCCCTTTATATTAATAGCTGTTGTTTGAATTTCAGAATATCTTTTAGCTGGAATAGATTTTAAGGTAAGTACAAATTTTTCTCCCAAAACTTTACTTAATCTTTCAACTTCATATTCTTCTGTTTTTTCCGCCAATACTTCATTTACATCACTATTTAATAATACATCAACTAAACTCATTCTTCTTATCTCCTTTAAAAATAAAATAATTACAAATATATTAAGCGTTAGCAGTAACAGGCACTTCAAAATCTGTAAAAGTAAAATCATAATCATCTTCTGTAAGTTTTTTAGCTTCCCAATCCATAAGTGTAAGTTTATCAAAGGTTGCGTCACGAATAATCACTTCTTCACGTCCAACTGCATCTGGATCATCAAGTTTTGCACGAATTGTAACAACTGTTTGACGCCCCTTACGAATATTATCTGCCATAAGATTAATAAAATAAGAAGACACATGATTCATTTTTACATTTCCAGTACCTTCACAGCCTACAACTTTATACTGTTTAAACATGGTTTTTACTTGATTAACTTCTTCTTTTATGAGTTTAATTTCTGCTTTAAACCCTGTTACTTCTGCCATGTATTTACCTTCAATCCAAATTTCGCCCTGCGTCCCGCTCATAACACGTTGAGCTTCAAATTTATCCATAAAAGTAAACTCCTTTCTTAAATATCAAATGGTAGTTCTATATCTTCCATAGCGTCAATTATCTTAATTTTGCCTTTTAAAAATACTTTTTTCTTTGTATCTAGCTGGTTAATTTCATCATCACTCATATCTGCAAGTTCATCTTTGGTATATAGACCGTTTTGCAGCTGATAATTTTTTATTGCTTCCGTATCTAGTTCTACCGTAGAATAATTAGCTTGTAAAAGACCTTCACCTTCAAGTTCTTTAAGATATCCAGTTATTGCAGTAATAAGTAAACATTTATTATCATAAGTATTTGCATATTTACCTATATAGCTATCCTGTGCTGTAGTTCTAATATCATCATAAATCATATCCATAATGTCTACGATTTTAATTGTTTGATAGCCTTCTTGTTTTCCTTGCGTTGTAGTAACAAGACTATTTACTGCACGACTCATTTTATATTTTGTGCCATCATACCAAATAAAAAATTCACCATTATTAACTTTTTCATCATTTTCATCAAGGTCATATTTATCACAATCAATTACTTCATTAAGTGGTGCATATGTTGCACTTATCGTAAGTGGAGTACCTGCAATAAGTCCAGCAATACGTGCAGTATATTCAGCTGGTGTATAAGTCTTTGTAGCTGTTTTTATATATTTATTACTGAAATTAATAACACCCTCATAATCTCCATCATAACCTGGCATTACTATTTTCATTTTTTTATATTTATTTTCTCGATAACTTTTTACCCATGTGAGTAATGTTTCAAGTTGATCTGCTTCTACTGTAGGAATAGATAAATAATCAAATCTTTCTGTAGCTATTTTTTTTAGACTATCCTGCCATTTATCAGTGCCTTCTTTACCTTTGGCTTGTAAATAGACTTTAATTCTATATGGTGTCGTTACATATCCCAATAAACATTTTGTAATATAATCTTTATTATTTTCACTAAGAATAGATGGTATATCGTCTGCTGTATATATTACAAAAGGATTTTCAATAGCTTCTGAAGCTGTTTCTATACCACAAATAGCTTCACCACAAATAGCACTGCCTACTATAGCATTTTTATTTGTAGTAAGTTCATCAATAATAGATTGTTCTTCTTCTAAAATTAAAGCTACAATACCACGTTTACTACGTTCAATTGCTGCAATGCCTGCTTCTTTAAAAGATACAATCACATTTGGCATTCCTAATTTTGCCATATTGCCCTCTCTCCTTCATTTATTTTTACTTTTAACTGCATTTCTTCCATTAAATCAGCTTGTTTCATTGGTCTTATAATTTGCTCCAAATAATCCATCTTTATTATCATTTGGATAATATCTTGTTCTTCCCCCACTCGGTCAATAGTAAATTCATTCACATGAATATATCTCTTTTTTAAAGGTATTCCTCTTTGAAAAAGCATTTGAAGTCTATCCATAACATCAGCATAATGTATTTCATTTTTATCAGTATCTTTCGGGAAATATGTCAATATAATAGACAATCTTTTCTTTGTTATATTTTTAGTCTGTGGGATATTTGTACATAAACATTTAATAAAAAAGCACGGTTTAGCGAAATCTTCTAAGATTTCATCACTATAAACCGTGCTTTTAAATTCTGCTTTCAGCATTCTGCCAATTTGATTTAAGATATCTATCTGTTTTACTACATCAGCCATCTAATTTATCTTTTACCCGCTTATATACACCTTTCCACATATATTCTTGTAAATCATCTTGCTGTTCATCTATGGTTTTTTGCAGAAAATGTTTTCCTTGTACAAAGCCTTTTTCATGTCCCTTTTTATCCATTATTTTATGTCCTCTATCAACTAGATGAAAATGTGGTGCAGTGGAATAAATATTAGCATGAATATCCTTGCCATAGCCTTCAATTTTCTTTTTCCAACTTTTATTTAATTTTCCTTTATGGTCGTTCCCACTATCTGGACTATTTGTTTTTAAAGCCCTAACCATGCGATTAGCACCACGATTTAAAACAATTTCAACATCATCTGTAAAATCTTTTTGCACAGTTTCCAATCTACCAATAAATTCTTCAAAACTAATTCCCATCATCAACCCCTACTTTCTTTATGCTACACATTAATTCCAATTTTACATGTGATTCATAAGGGTCTATAACGGCATTTATTCGGTACAATCTGTTTTTATACTGTACCACCATAGAATTATCAATATTATCCCGATATCGAATAGTTATTTTACTTAAATCTTCCGTTTTTTCTTTGTATTGCTCATAATAAGCTCTACCTCTAAGTGGCTCAATTCTTGCCCATACTTTTAAAAACGGTATTAATTTTTTCTGCGTCAGATTATACGGTGTTTCAACATCTTCATATTTTAAAATTGTTACACGTTTATCTAATGTACCAATTTCTTCAATATTAATCATGATGTTTCACTTCCTAATGGTTTATAATACTGTGCCAGAGAAATATGCGTAATTATAGCTTCTATAGAGTGTGGTAGATTGTTTACATTGGTTTTTGTAGAAAAAACACTTCTATTTTCATACCAGTGTGCTACCAACATTTTAACAGCCAAGACAAAAAGCTGGCTGTTATCACTATACTTTTTTCCGGTAGTCTGCTCTAAATAATCAGTAGCAGCTTCGATTAAACTTCCTATTAGTTCATCATCTTCAGTTAAATCTTCATCAATTCGCAAATAATCTTTTGTTTGTTTTAGTGTAACAGCCATATTAAATTACTCCTTAACTAGCAGAATAAGTACCTGTAATAGAAGCTGTACTTTCATCGTCAAGATGAGCTGTACCTGTAATAGTTCCGCCAGTAATAGTAAGTTCTATACTTGTTATCTTAGCACCAGTATCTCCTTTTGCTCCAGCTGTTCCTTGCTCACCTGTCTCCCCTTTTGGACCTTGCTGTCCAACATCACCTTTTTCACCTTTTTCTCCTTGAGGACCTTGCTCTCCGTCTTTTGGTTTATCAATATAAGTTAACTTTCCATCAGCACCTAAAGATAAAATCTGCCCTTGACTACCCTCTATTTCTGGTTTATCTAATTTATCTTCAATTGCATTTTCATGTGTTTCAAGTGCAGTTTCAATTTTATTCATATTTTCAGCATTTACTGGAGTTTCATTATTTACCCAATTAGTTTTTGTATACATAATTATTTACCTCACTTTTATTTAACTTTCTTTTCCTAGTATTGTTTGCCCCACTATTGCCTTACCTACTATTGCAGGTGTGGGGCTATTACTCTCCCGCTTTCACCAATTTAACAAGGCTATCATAGATAATAGGTTTACCATCGCACACCATAATCATTTTGCGGATAATGTCATCAGTGTCATTATCTTCATAAGTTTTAATACCAATCTGGAAATTGGTATTAAGCGTATAATCGGCAAAATTATAAAGAAACGCAAATACTTTACCAGCACCTAAACTTTCATTAAAGGTATCAATATAGTTTGTAAGTTTTACCGTTCTACCAAGTAAAATACGTTCAGGTTTTCCGCCAATACCATAATTTACACGTGCAATAGGCTGTCCGTTTTTATCTACCATTCCTATAAACTGCATAAAGGTCTTTTTAGTCATAACCCAAACCGCACCATTTTCATATTCCATAGGAAGTTCTGCTTCAGCATTTATAAGTGTCTGATAATCAAGTGCAGATACTTTAAGCTTCGCACCTTTGCTATCGTCTGTAAGAATACCTGTTGGTTGACCACTTCCTGTGCCAGAAATAATCGCCATTTCCAGTGCTTTTGCCATTGCTTCTACAATATTTTTAACAAGAGTTGTTTCAAAGGCACTATATGCCATATTTTCTGTTTCTAAAGTAACAGCTACAGCACAACGTAATTTAAAATGTCCAAAAGTAATTGTGCCACTAAGCGCTTTTTTCTGTTTATCAGAGCCAGCTCCTTCTGCTACCCATGTAGCTGTAGGTTTTACACTCGCTGTTGGAATTACCATACCTGTTTTATAAGCTGTACGTGTTACAAGTGGCAAAATCATACCGTATGCTTCAAGTTTTTCAATAATTTTATTGAGTGTAACAGGTGGCACCAATGCACCGATATCTGTTGTAGCAGTTACTTCATCACTTCTAAATTCTTTAGGCAATCTTTCACCACGACAAACATAATTCATAAATGCCTGTCTATATTCTTCACTATCATAGATATTGGCTTTTACTGGTTTAGCTGTATTAGTTCTTGTTGTCATTGTACCCATACCATCAATAATTGTTTGACGTCTGCGAATTTCTTTTTCTTCTTCGTCAAGTTCTCGAAGTTCTTTTTCAATTTCATCAAAATTAATATTTTTATTAGTTTCATCAGCTAACAAAGAGCGAATTTCTTCTTTTCTTTGTAAAATTTCTTCTAATCGTTTATTCATATTTTTTCTCCTTATATCTAAAAATCAGCATAAAAAAAGCACGTTTAAACGTGCATTATAAATAAGTCATTAATAATAATTTTTTTCGTCTTTGCTTTTCTTGTAAATCCTTTTCTAGGTCCACAAAATATTCTTTACTTCGTGCCTGTATAGATGTTCCATCATATGCTGGAAAATCTACAACCGCCACATCATAAATTTTATCAAAAGCAGTTATTGTACGTGTATAAATCTTATTTTCTTTGTCAACTTCAGTTCGTTCACTTTTTACAGTAAAAGCAAAACTCATTTTGTTTAAATCACCACGTTTAATAAGTTTATATACATCTGTACCATTATTGGTATCAATAATATCTGCACTAATTCGAAGACCTTTATCATCTGTATTCATGGTTAATGTATTATTACTTGTCCTAGCAAGTATCATCGCCACGTCACCATGATTATACTTAAATACAGTATCGTTCATATCAGCACCATTAAAAGCATTGCGGTCTATTACTTCCATATACTTCCAACCGCTCCACTCACTTTCCCATATTAATGCCCTTTGATTAAAAACTGCAGCATATCCTTCTACAAGTTGCTTATTTTCATCATCATTACTAGCTGGTTCTAGTAGTGCCATTCTCATTTCCATTTTCCCCATTTTTTTCACCACCTTTCAATGAATTATCATCATTTCCTGTTTGATATAAACTTTGGTCTTTAGCTTTTACAAAGTTTAAACTGATAAGGCGTTCATCACCGCCTTCAATACCAGCATAACCAAAGATTTCACGAATTTCGTTGATTGTAAGTCCGCCAGTAGGAATAAGAGTTTCACAAACCTTAATTTTAGATGCTACCGACATAAAATTTAATCTATTACTTTCTAAGATTATTTCGTTTCCACGTCCTCGCTCTCGTCTTGTAAAAATCTTATCTGTCATTTCTTGAGCCAGTTTAATTGCCACAGGCTCAAGCACTGATTCATAAAAAGCTATATACTCATCTTCGGTATATTTGCCCATAATAATATTTTCATTAAGTCCGAAATGCTTATAAATATTATCTCTAACATAACTCATCTGTTGACTGTTAAAAGTAGTTACATTACTCGTAAGTTGATGAAATTCTGCTCTATTATCCAAGCTGGCGATGCCAGAAGGATTGTTCGTTGCATACATATCTACAAATTCATCATGCGCATTTTTAATATCCTCTGGTCGAGCTTTTGCCTGCCATTGTATATATCCCCTCAACGCCGTAAAGTTTTTCACAGCATTAATAATAGATGCCTTCGCCGCTTTCAATGTGGATAAATCCTCAATCATTATCTTAGAATTATCATCACCAAATAACTCATCACGATTAAAATGCCTACGAATATGAATAAGATTTTCATAAGGAATAGTAATTCTTTCACCAGCACCAAAAGTAAATCTAGCATAAAGATTATATGTTTTATCTTCTAATATCTCTAAAAGTGGAAAATCTAAAGGATACAAAGCTTTTATACCGCCTGTAAATTCGTCCCACTGTACATAGATAAAAGCATTGTTATAAGTAAAATATTGTGCTATAAACTTTTCTAAAAATTCACTAGCTGTCATCATTGGATTAGGATATGAACTTAATAAATAATTCAATCTATCACTAGGAACATTTTTTATTTTTCCATTATCCTTAATTACATGTTTTGGTCGCATTTTGCCAAAATGTCTTGCAATAGTATCTATACAATCTCGCACTGTAGCATCATCATAAGCATTACCAGAAAAAGGTGTATACATATTTGTATAACCATTCAATAATTTTAAAGCTGTAACATCTTTATATTCTTTTTCTTTGCCAAAAACCTTATTGAATAAACTTCTAAACTGCAACTCTTCACCACCTTTTAAATAATATTCATATAATCATCTTTGTTTCTCTCATATACTACATATGCATCAAGTAGACTTGCAAAACCATCAATGCGTTGTCTTGGATTTTGTAATTTACATGGCTGGATATTTCCATTTTTATCCATGTCTACACTAACATTTGCCATACACCATTTAAGCACAGGATTATTGTTATAATTTATAAGTTTAGCTTCTAAATCTGCCCCTAATGCTTTCATTGGACCAGATAAAGTTTTCTTACCCTGTATTACTGGCTCCATAGTTGGCTCGCCAAAAGTATTTATCATATCCTGAACAAAGTATTTTGCAGACCAACTATCATAGCCACATTTAAACAGGTATATATCTTTTTCATTTTGCATTTCTTCAAACCATTCAACAATCAAGCGATAATCTATACTATTGCCAGGACTTAACCTAATAAATCCTCGCTTTAGCCAAATATCATATGGCACCTTATCCTCATGTACTCGTTTTTCAAGTAATTCTTCTGGTATCCAGTACATCTGTTCTACATAAAAACGTTTTTCATCTTCAGGAGTTTTAAACAGCATAGTAGCACAAGTTAAATCAGTTGTAGCAGATAAGTCTATACCGCCGATGCCGTAGCGCGGTTTTAAAACTCCGATATCGAAAGTCGCTTCATTATTTAGTTGCTCGAAAGTCAAAAATGCTTCCTTCGCCGTTTCCCGAACATTAAAATCCTTGCACAGTAGGTTTTTAACATAATGCGGATTGGCTTTGGCACGGTTCACTTTATCTTCTAGCTGTTCGCGGCTCTTAATCGTGCCTAGTGCCGGATTGGCTTTCGCCCAGCAGGTTGGCTTTGTCCATTCATTGCGCTTGTCTAGTTCATATATTACCGGTAGAATGGTTTCATCTTTATATCCGTTTTCATCGCCGTACCCGGCTATGATATTCGCCGCTTCCTCATATTTCAAATCGAAAATACCCTCGCGGATTGTACCCGCCGTCGATGTGATAATGGATAATGGCTGTTCACGTGCTGTCATGCCATCGATTACTACATCGTAAAGGTTTTTATCTTTGATAGCGTGCAATTCGTCAATTAATGCTCCATGAACGTTCAATCCGTCCAGCGTGTTGCTGTCGGAAGCCAGTGGCACGAATACGCCGTCATTGAAACGGCACTTTATCCTCGAAACAAGACAGTCGCACCTTTTATTGAGCGACGGCGATTTCTTTACCATACGGACTGCTTCATTCCAGATAATTTTTGCCTGCTCTCTCTGCGTTGCCACGCTGTAGACTTCACTACCCGGCTCGCCGTCCGCCATTAATAAATAAAGCCCAATGCCGCTCGATAAAGTCGATTTTCCGTTTTTACGTGCCACAATTAAAATAAGCTCCCGATACTGCCGTAGTCCCGTATTTTTGTCGATAAAGCCGAACAATGCTGAAAGTATTGCTTTCTGCCACACTTCCAAAACAACCGGCTTACCTGCCCATTTGCCTTTTGAGTGCTTACAATAACGCTCAATAAAATCTATAGCGTGATTGGCTTTTTTCTCATCAAAAATATACCGACTGCCGCTATCATGGAGCTTGTCATGCAGGTGCTCAAACAGTTTTTTAACCTTTTCCGAAACGATTGCATCGCCGCTTTTTATCTTTCCGTAGTAGATTTCAATGTAATTCATACAATCACTACTTTTTCAACGTACCGACAAAGGCTTCAAAACCATCATCGACATCATCAGAAGATTTTTGCGGCATACAGGACAGCAGCGTTCGGATTAAAGAGTTATAGTTCTTTAAGGTGGTGGAATATGCTTTGCTGGCAGTAGACTCCTTTGTGCCGAATTGGTTCTGCCCGTTGCAATATTCTTCAACAAACCCTACTTCGTCAAGCTCTTTCTGCAAATCCGCAAGGCGAAATTCCAAGTCAACCGCAAAATCAATCATTCTTTGTACTACTGCCATTTTATCGTCGTCTATATTTTTAAATGCTTCCCTATATTGTTCTAATCTTTTCTTTCTTAATGTTTTTTCGCTATATCGCGGCACAAAATCATCTCCTTTCCAGTAAAAATTTCTGAAAAATATACCACACCCCTCTCGGCGGTGGCGTGTATTTTACACGTGTGTGGACCCTCCGGTCTAGTGAATTGTCAGACAATTTATTAAATACGGGGGTGTTGATACGTAGCAAGCAAAGCAAAACGGTCTAACCTTACTTACTCATCAACTCTGACAGGTTCATCAACAGCAACAAGGTTGCCGTCCTCATCAAAGTGCATTGTTCTTGTATTGTTATCTTTGCTATGTATCTTGTTATGACACTCAAGACATAATAGCATTAGGTTATCCCAACCATAAGCAATATCAAAGTTATTTATATTCTGTGGAGTAAGCGAAACTTTATGATGTACAATAAAGCGTTGTCCTTCTGTACTCTTACGAGCGACTGTTTTGTTATGACACATTTCACAGATATAAAGCTTAGACTGTGCAAAGGCTTTAGCACATTTCCGCCATCTTGTACTGTTATAAAACTTCCTTGCAAATTCTTTTGCCATTTATTTAAATACCTTTACTGTATTATTTTTATATTTACCATTAGCTTTATGACAAGTGGCTTTATGTTGTATTAAATCTCTTATAGTAAAATTCCCAGATACTGTATAACTCATACATCTTTTATATTTCATGATTATTTTTCTATGTTCACAAATACCTTCAGTATTATAAAAACATCTAAATTTATCACATTTTATAATCGTCATTTCATCACCTTCCAAACAAAAAAGACAGCTAATAATTTAGCTGTCTTTTCTGCATGTAATCCACAATCATGTGCATAACCTTATTCAGTTTTCAGACGGAAAAGCGTTGCTTTTTAGAGAGGTCATTTTCTCGCTTCTTTGACCTATAAAAATTTTATCATCTTTTTTTGCGGTAGTAAATTGCGATTTTTTTGCACGGTCTAGTTGCATTTATTCAAGTACATCTTTACCAAAAAACCTTATAGATAATATATCTAACAGTCTATTTCTATGCCTATATAATGTAACCTTATCACAACTCATTTTATTAGCTATATCTTCAATTTTCATCTTATCAAAATAAATCATTTTTATTATTCCGCCATAATATTCATCTTTTATTTCTTCTAAAGCACAATCTATAAAGTCTACTTCTTCTTTATCTCTATAATAGATATGTTCTATTTTTAATTTTTCTGCATGACGAATTTCATCAAGCGTACATTTTTCACCATAATACTCCCTAGTATGATGAACAGCTGGACAAGCACCAAATTCTTCTTTAAATAAATCTTCAATATCTTTTTCACACTTCTCCATATTATGCTTAAGAATATTATATGCTTCTAATTTCTTTATAGTCTTTTCCCTATAATTTATAGGCTTTTGCTTTAAATTAATGCTATTATCTTTTATTATCGTCTTTATCGCTTCTCTAACAACCGCCATCACAGTCATTTTTATCATATCAGAAATTTTATTTAAATCTGCTTTTGTTAACGCCATTATTCTACCTCGCTAATTTATCATAGATATATTTTGTTTTGCTGGTTGTGTATTTATTGTTTCATTTATATGTGGTAATAATACTTGTTTCCTTTCACCATAAATATATTTTCTTGCTTCACTTAATAACTGATTAATTAAAATCATTTCATCATCTGTATAATCCAAAATGCAATTTGAATTATATAATCTCTTTGGAAAATTTTGTGGTATTAGATTACCGTCTAACTTATAAAATCCTTTTAATATTACATATTTTAAGCAATTATTTTTATAAATAAATTTTGCCCCTGTTATTACAATCCTATCTTTTATAGAAAATGGATATTTTAATAATCTATTACCTACTGCATTTAATTTATTTAATACTTCTATTAATTCATCTCTTGGCGGTTCTTCTTCACTTAATGTTTTCTTAGATGTTCCTTCTTCATATTTAATTTTTACTTCTCCTTTAAAATAATTCACTTCTTTAATTATTAACTCTTTCATAATTTCTCACCACTCTTAATTCTCCTTATTATCTTCTATATCATATTTTTCATCATCTGTAAGTGCAAATAAATCGCTTTGTACCTTCTCAATTAATTCAGATGTATACTCTATTGCTTTAAAACTAGATTGCAATACATCATTATCTTGTTCATTTTCCGCCATAGAATGTAATTCTGTATAATATTTTAATTTATTTTCAAAATATCTTAGATACTCCAATAATATATCTTCTTTTTGTTTATCATAGATATTTACATTATCAGTTTTACAAATTTCTATAGGTTTATCTTCATCTTGTATATGTTCATTTTCAATTATATTATCATCTGTTATTTCATCTAACTCATCTTTACTTGGTCTTTTCAATGTCATTTCATCTATAATTTTAGCTTTATCGTATCTATCTTGAAGATATTCTTTATCTGGATATTTTTTTAACAAGTATTTTAATAAACCTAAAATACAATCCCGATTAGACTGCACTTTTTCATGTTCAAATTTATCTAAACAACATTTAGATATATACTCTAAACAATTATCTAATGCTTCTTGTTTTGTTTTATATACCTTAGATGTATTAGTAAATCCACCACAATAATAGATATTACATACTACTGAATAATAATATAAATCTGTTGAAGTCATATATATTACATAAACTAGTGACAATTTTTTTATATTAATCTGCTCTTCTAATACTTTTACTTTAAGATCAATATCTTTTTTATCTGTATTTCTTTCTTCTTGTTCATCTTCAACTTCATTTTTTAAACTATCTTTTATATATTTCACATTATTTAATGTTAATCCGCCATTTTCCTTGAATTTATTAATCATCAATTCTTGTTTATCTTGCGGTAATGTAGATAATTCATATGCAACAGATAAACCTATCATTCCATTTTTCATAGCGTCTTTAAAAATTCCTATAAGATTATTTTTAAGCCCTAACATTCTAGCTACATTTGTTTTTGACTCATTTATAAGTTTAGATATTAAATCTTTTCTTGGTGCAGGTAATTTTATACCTCTTTGTTTATATTCTCTTAAAATATTGTTTAACGCTTCAACTTGCTCTGTTCTTTCCCAATCAGTTAATTTTCTAGCAGTACAATTTGTAGTTATAAGAGATAATCTATCTTTTAAATCATCTTCATATTTATTAATTACACATGGTATATACTCAAAATCTTTTATTCCTTCTTCATATAAACTTTTACATGCTTTCCATCTTCTTTCACCTGCTATTAATTCATACTTTCCCTCATTATTTTTCTTTTTTACAATAAGATTTTGTTTTACACCTTCTACACGAATACTTTCTCTTAACGTAATAACATCATCTGTATCATAAAAATTATTATCATTTCTAGCAGGTATTATATCCTTTACATTTATATACTCTATTTGCATACGGTCTTTATCCGCCAATGTTTCCACTTCTATACTCCTATCTTCTAAAGCTGCTAAAATATCAAAATCCATCTTCTATTACTCCTTTAGAAAATGGTCCAAATCGGACCATTCTCATTTTAATTTTAAATATTCATTTACTAGATTTTTATAATCTATTGTTACTCCAAAACGACAATTTAAATCAATGACCGTTCTTCCTGTAAATGTACTATTAGCAATATGTTGACTTTCTCTTATTTTAGCTTTAAAAATATATTGTTCTTTAAACATTTTCTCCAAATAATCTTTTGCCTGATGTTTGGCATTATTATTTTGCCAACGATTTATAAAAATACCTCTTATTTTTAATGCCTGATTAGCTCGTTTTACTTTTCCTATTTGCTCAATCATTATTTTTAATCCTTCAATAGAAAATAAGTCTAAACACACAGGAATAATTATTTCATCACTAGCAAGCATAGTTACTGCTGATATAGTATTTATTGCTGGTGCATTATCAATTAAACAATAATCGTATTCTTTAGCTAATTTTATTAATGCTTTCTTTAAAACCAATGGATTTTTATTAGCCTTAACATAATCCTCCGCCACATACATTTTTAAACCAGCTGTAATTATATGCAAATTATCATATCTAGTTTTCTTAATCAAAGAATAAATATCTATATCATTACCAATTAATATATCTGCAATTCCTTTTTCACGGTCTTTATCAATACCAAAATAACTAGATATATTTGATTGTGCATCAGCTTCTACCACTAATACTTTTTTATCATGATATTTATTAAGTACATAAGCAATATTTGCTGTAGCTGTAGTCTTTCCTGTTCCACCTTTGAATGATTGAATAGATATTGTTTTCATATTAAAGACCTCTCTTATTTTTATTATTTAATTGTTCCCATTTACCAGTACATATCTGTACTTTCATTTCTATACATAAGTCGTTATATTCTGGTTTTATAAAAGGGCATGGCTTTTTCATCAGCCAACAATTCCAAACTTCTCCGTCTAACCAAGTATGTTCACACATTGCCATATTTTATTCATCTCCCCAAAATCGTGGACGACCTTTTAACATACACTCTTTTCCTCCGTAAAACGTACTAATTTTATATTCACCTGTGTTCAAACATTCTCTTACTTTTTCATAATTTGGATTATCCATTTTTGGTAAATCTATCCATGCCCAACTTTTCCCATTTTTTAAAAATGCACAATCTTCACAATGACTTCTTTCCTTACAATATTTTTTTAATGTTTCATATGCTTTTGACGCTTCATTATCACTTATCATAATTTATCCCTTTACAAACTCTTTCATAAACTCCACTTTATTACCATTTACAAAATCTAAAAAATTTACTGCACCATTAAAACGCACTTTATATTCCTTCAAATCTTCTTTAGTAAAATATTGTCTATCCCACTGTTCTTTACATAATCGCCACAAAGAATATGGTACAAAGTAAAAATCATTATTTAGATTTATACATATTCCTGTTATAGCTCCTAACTGATAATGTAACTCTAAAGCTTCTTCTTGATAATCAGTAAGAACTGATATTTTTATCTTATCTTTCATAGTTTGTTTTGCTTCAAAACATATTGCAGAACCGCCAAAAATCGTTCCTTTAAAGTCTGGTTGAGCATTTTTATATTTTATAAATCTTCCTGTAAATACTCCTGTAGTATGATTTTTGCTTATTACTCTAAAAGGTTCAGGTGTTTTCTCAATATATGCACGTTTTTCATTTATATAACCCATACAAGCCATAATTATTTGATTTTCAAATATTTGTGATTGAGCATTATTTACTCTACTTATTTGACTTCTATTCTTCTGCAAATTCATCATCTCCCATTGGAATATCCAATATTTTATGATTTTTATATCGTGGCTTATATCCACCATCAATTCTTATCAGTGTATACCGTTGGACTCGACAACAATCCCATTTATGACCTTCATCAAGCCAACCATAACCATCATAAATACTTTCTTTATCTAGAATATATCCCTTTATTGTAGTAGGTTCTTTTTTCCACTGTTTAGCATTAATAATATTCTTTTCTAAACGTGGCATTTTTAAATTTATAGATGCACAAAAACGTTTCTTATGAATTTTATCTGTACTATAAAAAGTTTCACGGCTATTCTTTATTAAATAATTAGCAATCTTTTTATAATTAACTTGCCCATAATTATTAAACTCTGTATATAAATGTCTAAAATGAACACCACCACCTGTAATATTTCTCCAAATTTTAGCAATTACAGCTGTATCAAATTTATTTAAAACCATATGAAAATGAATATTTCCTCTTTTTCCTCTACCTGCTGTATAAATATATCTAAGCTCATTACTTTCTTTTTTATATGCTCGTCTTAAATATGCTAAAAAAAGGCTTATATCTTTTCTTGCTTTTTCAGAGTCTATTACTGAAGCTTTCTGATATGTCAAAGTTATCCATAAATCATCTTCTTCAAAGTTCTCTGTTAATTTCCACTCACATACACGCTCCGCTCTTTTATCTTGATATCGAAGCTGTCTTATTGGTGTTGTTCCTTGTGCTGGTCCATTAATAATATTTTTGCCTATTCTTCCACTACAATATTTATAATTATCTATCTTATTTTTAAGTATTACTCTTAAATGTACATAAGCCATAATATCACCCATAATATTTATATTTGTTCATCTTATTAATACCTTTAACAAGGTGGTAAAAGGCTCAAATGAACCTTAAAAAATTGACTTTATGCCACATAGAGTTTATAATTTTTAGTAGTGAAATATGTGGCTTTTAAAATGTCCCATGAATTACTGCAATAATTCATGGGACTTAGCTGTTATCTTCTAACTTTAAGCACTATGAGCTTGCTCATGGTGCTTTTCTTTTTCACTTTTTTCTATCTCTTTCATCAGTGCATCACATCGTCCATCTTCTATCCAACGTTTACAATCTGCTTGCATTTCAGGATTACTAAAAAATTTCTTTGCCATATCTAAAAACGTTTTTCCTTGATAATAACTTATTTCAATTTTTCTCATTTAATTCACCACCAAATTCTTCATTAATAACCTTACATATTCTTGTTGATATTTTTGATATCAATACATCTGTTTCTTTCTTATTAACTTTTTCTATATATTCATTTAATTCTTTACCAATACCAAATTCTTTAGCTATTGCCACAACTTTAAAGCATTTTCTTATTACTTCATATTTATCAATACAGCTAGTATCAATTACTTTTGTATTACTAAAAATCTTATCCTGTAATGTTTCATCAACGTTATTTCTTATGGCTATTCTTAATAATTCAATACACTCATCAACAGTATAAGTAGGTATAATATTTTGTTCTTTCATAAAATCTATCCTTTCAATAAAATATTTATCCTCTTGGCGTTGTACTACATTTTATATTTAATACACAATTACAGTTATATTCTTTTTGTACTTCAGATAATACTTTTACAGCTTCTTTTATTTCAGAATATCTATTTATATATATTTCAACATTTAAATCAAAATTATCATTTATTTTTACCATTTCCATCATACACATTGTCCTTTCTCCAATAAAATCAATTATTTTTACCTAAACTAAAAATATCTTTTTGATGTATATGTTTTATTATTTGTACTGGTAATTTTTTCTCCATTTCATATATAATATTTACAACATATATTGTTTTTCATAAAAATGATTAACTATTTTTTAAATATAAATATAGTTTATATATTTCTTCTGGTATAAATACGATTAAACATATATTTATTAATAACTCTATTGGTAGATACCAACTGCCGATAATTAATAATATAAGTATCAAAGTTTTAATTAATTGAATTAGTATCATATCATCACCATTTTTTTATTAAATGTATAATACTCATAACGAAATATACTATAATAATCACACCTGCTGTACAACTAATAGTCTCTTGTACTGTCTTTAATGTTAATGTATCTATCACTTATTATCACCCATCTTTCACCTAGATCGTTATATCTAATCTCTTTTTTTATTACTTCTAATTTGTGTTATAATCATCTCAAAAGGAGGTGATTATCATGGATATAGTAAATGAAGCTAAACGATATTTAAAATGCGCTTTCGAGTTTATAAATAATAACCAAACTATTTTTGCAGATACAATTCATATCGCTCATTTAAATAATTTCAAAGAAGAACACTTAATATCCATTATGAACTATTTAGAAAGTAATAATTTTATATATGATACATTTCAACCTCTAGGATTTAAATATGTTGTTCGTTTTAAAATTACTGGAAAAGGAATTAATTGGATTAATGACTATAATCCCAATGCTCAAAATGTACAAAATATAAACTTTCAAAATAATTACGGCTCTGTTGGCAATAACAATACCGTGACTATTAACAATTATTTTAGTTTTGAACAATTTGATAAACTTATCGACGAGCATATCCCTCAAAATTCTATAGATAGACAAGAAATTCAAGAATTAAGAAATAAATTAAAATTTCTCGAAGAAAATAATATGCCTGCAACACAAGGTTATTTAAGTAAATTTAGTTCACTTATGCAAAAACATTCATGGATTACTGGTCAAGTTGCTGGTTTTCTTCTTCGTTTAGTAACTCATCAATAATATTTGATAATTCCCTTAAATATTGTCCAACAGAATCATTACTTTTTATTTTTGATATATGTGCAGGTAGTGTTTGTGTAGTAATTGTTATATAAATCATCTTTCCATTAATTTCTTTATAAAACCCTATACTACGTGCTTCACATAATTCTGCATTATATGGTAATATTTTATCCAAATTATCACCGCCACATTCTCGCCTAGAGCTTTACACTCTAAGCGATTTTTCTTTCATTACCATTTGCACCAAACTTAATACCTTTAGCAAAGCTTAATACTAAAAGCATTAATATATCCGCATTTTTATCATCTCGAATTTCATTTATAACTTCCATAGTTTCCTTTTCAGCTATATCAATAATATTTTTATCAATCATACAAATTCACCTCATTTCATTTGTGCTATAATCATCTCTTAGAGGAGGTGATTATAATGAACGTTGATATTAAAATTAAAACCTTACCAAAAGGTATTACTGTAAATAATATCATTTCAATAAAAGATTTTTATGCCTATAACTCAACAACAAAAGAATACACAACTTTCTCTGACTTACATTTTCTTTCAAAACATCATTATTCTTTTATTGGCGATGAATTTTTACATGTAAATGGTGACGATATTGATTTTGTCTATTTCTATAATGACTAAATTATATCCACCTAGTTTTCCTGAGAGTACAGCACAGTCTGTACTCTTTTTTATATTATTTACAGTAATTTTAGATATCCAGCCCACTCTTTTTCGTTACTTTATAGTGCGGTATATCTCAAAACACATTAATCACTAAATTTATTAAATAATAGTGTCTATACTCACATTATATATTTATAATTAGTGAATGTCAACAATAATATTCTTAAATCATTCTTATTTTTGTGTTTACATACACTTATAATGATGTTATATTAATATGTAAGAGGTGAATACTTTGAATACACGATTAAAATTACTAAGAAAATATTTTAAAAAAACTCAAAAAGAATTTGGTGATATTTGCGGAAAATCAAGAGATGCTATCACCAGTTATGAAATAGGTAGAGTAATACCTGATGATGCTTTTATAAAACTTGTTTGTATAAAATTTAATGTAAATGAAAATTGGCTTCGTACTGGTGAAGGTGATATGTTTACTGATAATGAAGATAGTATTTTTAAAGCATTTGCTGAAAAATATCATCTTTCAGATACCGAACAAGAGCTTGCTAAATACTGTCTAAGTCTTAGCAGTGAACAACGTAAAGAAATCTTAAATCATGTCCGCCAAATCTCTAAAATCTTATCTTCAAATAACAATATTGAAATTATTTCCCAAAGAACTAAACCAGACCATAAACTTACACCAGAAGAAAAACGCAAAATAGTAAATGACGAACTTGACATTGAAATTAAGGCGAAAACATCATAAGTTTTCATTTCTATAAATGGTATGTAAAAAAAGCATAAAAAAAACACCTTTTTAGGTGTTATAAATAAATTAATGATATAAGAGGTCATTATGTCTGATAATAAATTAAATTCCAATTCAACAATATTAGTAGATAACACTTCTAATATAGAAAATTTCAATCTCCAAAAACAAGGTAATAACATTTTTACTTCAGAAATTACTGGCTCTTTAACATTAGTAGATAAAACAAAAGAGCCTAAATTAAATATTCCAATAAGTAGACAAAGTGCTAATGCTTTATTTACTTTTATGGATAAATTTTCTTACTTAAAAGATATTTTAGAAACAAAACTTATTTTTCCCCGCTACTGTAGAGAAAATATTGAATATCTTGGCTTAAACAAATTGCCAGAAATTGCTTTTCCTATGAAATGTTTTTGTGATATCTTCATTAATAAATTATATGAACATATGAATTTATATGGTAAATATGGTATAGCTTTATCGAAAGAATGGGGTCTAAAAAATCAAATACAGCCTGTACAGTATATTAATAATTCATCATTTATTATAAATAGCATACAAGATTTGTATAACCGTATCCAAGAACTTCATATAGAAGATGATTTTATATCTGATAAAAATAAAGATATAAAGTATATGGAAAATATTTTATATGACAGACTTAGATTTATAAAACCTATTTATGGTGATATGTATCGAAAAGGAAAACTTCTCAAAAATCTCAATTTCCATGATGAACATGAATGGCGATATATTCTAAAAATTGATGATGATAATGTTTATCCATATATAACTGAATTTAATGAGCTATTAAGTCTATCTAATGATTTAAGCAAAAATCCCAATTACGGATTAAAAATAAATAGTAATGATATAAAATATATCATAGTTAAAAGTAATACAGATAGAAAAAATCTTATTAATTTTATTATGAAGAAATGTTCCTATAAAAAAATGGAAAAATATATTTTAATATCTAAAATAATAGTCTTTAATGAATTAAAGGTGGATTGGTGATATGAACACTACAATTAATAACAACTATAAAGAACCTTCTTGGAAACCTACTATTCATGTAAAATATACTCTAGATAAACAAAAATGGATTATATCACTTGAGAATATTTTAAAATTTTCTTTTATAAAAAAAGATGAAAATAACTTAGATTATATTTATTCTATTAACCCTGATAAAGCTGATTCTGTTTTTAAAATATTATATGCTTGTAAAATATGTAAAGGATTTTTATCTGGTAAAATAGAAGCAAACGGAAAAATAATTGCTAAATATACTTCAACAACAAAAAATAAAAGAGATGAAAAATCACTTGAATATCTTATAAAGTATTGGACTAAGATATATGAACTTGAAAAACTATTACAGAGCAAATTTTCTCCTGCTGAAATAACCAAAAATTTTGATAAAGAATCTTTTGATTTTTCCAGATTAAAAAGATGTTTACTAGATAAAAAACCATACAGAATAGATGATTTCCATCTAAAAGAAATAGAACTTAAAACCATAAATAAAAATCTTATTAATGATTTAAAATACAAAAATTCATCCGATTTCGCTTTTAAAGAAAAAGAAACTATTACCTTTGCTAATCAAAATTTTGACTTTTATAAAATAAAAGCTATATTTAATGTAATGGCAAAAAATATTAAAATATCTGAAGCAGAAGACACTTCTATTCTTGTAAACATATTAGTAAACAATAATAATGACAATATGTATTTATCTGAACAACTTTTCTTAAATGAACAAGATGCTAATAATTCTTTTAATGAAGAAAAATTGAAACAACTAACATTAGCTACTCCTTTATAAAATCCCTTAAAATATCTATTATTAAATCTCTAGAAAGGATATGATATATTGGATATTACTCTAACACTTTCTCCTTTTTCTAACCCCAAAATTTATGAAAAAAAAATTATTGAACTTAACAAAAAAATAGGTATTAATATTCAACTAAACTCTAAAATAAAAACAGTTAAACCTAGATTTAATATAAAAGCTACCAACAATGATATAACTTTTGATGAACTTGTAAATAGATTTAAAAAATTAGGTATATACATTTTTGAAAGTAAATTTTATGTTAATGATGAACCATCTAATAATTTCAATGTTCATTCTAATTATACAGGTTTCATTGATTTTACATTAGAATATAATTTATTAATTATAGGTAATGGTTTCGATATTGGACATGGTTTAAAAACTAAATATACTGATTTTCTACAACAAATCAATATTTTAAACGAAATTTTAAACAGAGGTGAAACATCTAATAAAATTAATACTCATATAAAATATAATAATGATTGTATTGATGAAAAAAATATTAAAACTGCTTTTAATAATATTTTCAATATACTTTTTAAAAGTAATAATGTTATAGATACGACATTAGATAAAACACTTGATAGACTATTCAAACTTCAAGATATTTGTAACAATTTTAAAAATAAAGTAATTCAGGATGTTACTCTTAATGTCCTTGACTTTAAAAAAAAATATATTTTTTCGTATAATAATCACATATCTCTATTAAATTTATCTTGTAATATTTTAACAAATATACTTGAAGATATTCATAATTCTTTTTACATCAAAAAATCACATATAATTTCTAATTTGATTAAAGACAATTCTATGAAAATAAAATGGTTTCTAGCAGAAAATCATATATCTAATAATCTTTTAATCCAATATCTCTTAGATAAATATAATACTAATACCATATCCGGTAATAATTGGATTGATATTGAAGCTGAACTATTTACTATTATAAAAACTTTAGAAACAATACAACTAAATTATAATACTTCATCTTTTAATATTCATGAATTAACAGTAGATTCTTCTTTAATAAAATTTTTACTAAAATTTTTTGAAACAAATACTAATCTTCTTAAGTATAATGAAGCAAAATTCAGATTAAAAATAAAAAAATTAGAACAAGATCTTGATAATTTTATATTTTTGTTATGTAGTTATTTACTATCCGTTGAAGAAGATTTTATCTACTCTAATTCTCACCAACAATTGAGAGATATCTATCGTATCAGTCATACTATTACACATCTTTTAAGTTTTAACTATACTGATACCTTTAAAAAAATATACACTAAACCAACATCTAATTTCTATGAGAAATCTAATAAACATATTAAAGATTATATTTATGTAGATTTTATTCATGGTAATATTTCCAATAATAATCTTGTTCTAGGTATTAGTGAAACATTATCACCTGAAATTGCAAATACTGAACATTCTTTTATATATTTTAAAAAATATTTTCAAAGAATTTATAAAAAAACTGGTGCTAAATATACAAATTGGTTAAAAAATGTCACATTTAATACAGTATATATCTATGGTCATTCTTTAGATATTACTGATAAAGAAATATTATTTGATATTATGACTCATCAAAATGTAAAAAAAATTATTATATTTTATTATGATGAAACTCATTATCGTCAAGAAATTTCAAATTTAGTTAAAATATTAGATAAAAATACTTTTTTAAATTATGTAGCTGAACATAAAATTATATTTAAAAAACAATCTAATCTTCACTACAAACCTAAAACCTAACAAAAAAACGCCCAGTATTCGCACTACTGAACGTTTTTATGCTGTGATATATAACCACATTCACCTATAGCGTTATTATATCACAGCTATTTTTATAAAGAAAGGCTGTGTTTTTTATGCTTAAGACAGTTATATATGCTCGTTATTCTAGTGACAAACAAAATGAACAATCTATTGAAGGGCAAATTCATGAATGTGAACAATTTGCTAAAACTCATGATATGATTATTATTAAACATTATATTGATCGTGCTTTAAGTGGTAAAACTGATGATAGACCTTCTTTCTTACAAATGATAAAAGATAGTTCCAGTGGTCTTTTTGATGCTGTATTAGTTTATAAAACAGACCGTTTTGCTCGCAATCGTTATGATAGTGCTGTATATAAAGCAAAATTGAAGAAAAACGGCATCAAGATTTTTTATGCTAAAGAAAATATTCCTGATGGTCCTGAAGGAATTATTCTTGAGTCTATGCTTGAAGGTTTTGCTGAATATTATAGTGCTGAACTTAGCCAGAAAGTTAAACGTGGTATAAAAGAAAATATACGAAAAGGTTTATCCTTTGGTGGAGCTTGTCCTTTTGGTTATAAAATCGTAAATAAAAAATATGTAATCGATGATGAACAAGCACCTTATGTAAAAAAAATCTTTGAAGATTATGCTAAAGGTAGACGAGCTATTGATATTTTCAATGAATTAAATACTTTACCTAATTATGCTGGAAAAGGTCGTAAATGGAATCGTTCTTCTCTAAATCGTATGCTTACTAACAAAAAATATATTGGCATATATGAATTAGAAGATGTATGTGTCCAAGATGCCATTCCGCCAATAATTGATGAAGCTTTATTCAATAAAGTTCAATCTCGTATTCTTTTTAATCGCCGTCATACTACAAGGACTAAAGTTAATTATTTATTATCTGGTAAACTATTTTGCGGACTATGTGAACATTCTATGACTGGTAAAACAGGCACTAGCAAAACTAAAGCAAAATATCACTATTATGTTTGTAGTCATAGACATTGTAAGCAAAAAAAGTATCGTAAAGAACTTCTTGAAGATATCGTTATCCAATATACAGTAAAAGATATATTAAATCCTAAACATTTTAAAATGATTGCTAAAAAATGTCTTGAAATACAACAAGCAGATAATAAAACTAATGATATGTTATTAATGCTAAAAAAACAATTAACCGCCATAAAAACTAAAATAAACAATCTAATGAGTGCCATTGAAGCTGGTATTATTACAACTTCAACTAAAGATAGACTAGAACAATTAGAACAAGAAAAATATAAATTAGAGCTTGAAATATCTACCCAACAATTAAATACTAATAAGTTATTATCTGAAAAACAAATCATTTATATGTTAAATGTATTCTATAATAAAAGAGTTGATGTTTCTTTCTATAATAAAATTATTGATTGCTTCATCTATAAAATTTATATTTACTCCGATAAAATATGTATTGTCTATAACCTGAATAATAGTGATAAAGACGTGACTTACTCCGATATTAACGAACTATATAAAAGTTCGCACCTTAACTCATGCGGTTCACCATATGATTTATAAAATTAAAGCAACTATCAATGATAGTTGCTTTTTGTTTTTTGCTTAATAAAATTTTATTTACCATAAAATTACCAGCTAAAAATAAACAAAACTCCTCTAAAGCTTGAAAATTAAACCTTTTTATAAAATCTCCAAAAATCCTATTATCGCTGGTAAAAAACAACTAAAATCCTTGTATGTCAATACTTTTAATAGTATAATGAAAATCATAAAGATTGATTTTTCTAGCATTTAACTTTAACAAGTGTTGTATTTGAATGCACAAGATTTAACTGAAGGTGTGTCTTTAGCTGGATTTAACTTTAACAAGTGTTGTATTTGAATAGGTATTGCACGAGTGCAGCAAAAAGAAAATTTTGATTTAACTTTAACAAGTGTTGTATTTGAATCGGATACCCTATTTTTGAATTAGCCGTTTTTTTTAGATTTAACTTTAACAAGTGTTGTATTTGAATCTGTGGTGATGATAGTCTAAAAATCCGCTAAAGCTATTTAACTTTAACAAGTGTTGTATTTGAATAACACACATCTTAGTAGGGGAGGCAAAGAACGTAAATTTAACTTTAACAAGTGTTGTATTTGAATGAGAGAAAAGAACAAAACTAGATACCTTTTTTGGTATTTAACTTTAACAAGTGTTGTATCTAAATCTTATTATTAAAAAATTATAAAAGGCTTTTAATAGATTTTATCTTCTATTAAAAGCCTTTTTTTATTTAGAATTATTTTTCAATTCCTCTAAAAATTTCTTATCATCTTTGCTTAATTCTACTTTTTCAAGTAAATCAGGTCTATTTATATACGTAACACGCAAAGATTCTTGTCGACGCCATTTTGCTATTTTAGCATGGTCTCCTGAAAGTAGTACATCAGGTACGCTAAAACCTCTATACTCACGTGGTTTTGTATATTGTGGATATTCTAGAAGCCCATTATAAAAAGAATCTGTTGGCGCAGACTCTCCAGAGCCTAATACGCCTGGAAGCATTCTTGATACAGCATCAATTACCACCATAGCTGGAAGTTCTCCACCTGTTAATACATAATCGCCAATAGAAATTACTTCATCAGCTAAATTTTGTACCACACGATTATCAAAGCCTTCATAATGACCACAGATAAATATTAACTGATCAAAATTAGCAAGTTCTTTTGCTTTTTCTTGAGTGAATACTTTTCCAGTAGGACACATCAATATAACCTTGCTATTTTCAATTTGCGTTTTAGCTTTAACGTCTTCTACAGCTCTAAATAATGGCTCTGGCTTCATCACCATGCCAGCACCACCACCATAAGCTGTATCATCAACTTGATTATGCTTATTAAAAGCAAACTCACGAGGATTTGTTATTTGTATATCTAAAATATTTTTTTCAATCGCTCTTTTAGTAATACTGCAACCAAAAACTCCGCCAAACATCTCAGGAAATAAGGATAATATATCTATTCTCATAATTACACTTCCTGATTTTCATCCCAAATTACTTTCATAAATCCATCTTCAACATTTATTTCAGTAACTACTTTCTTTAATGCTGGAATTAAAATTTGTCTGCCATCTTTAGCTTTAGTAATATATACATCATTGCTACCAGTTTTCAAAATTTCTGTTATTTCACCTAAAACAACATCATCTTGATTGATTACTTGAAGTCCGATTATATCAAAAGCATAATATTCTCCATCTTCAAGTGGTGGTACATCACTGCGATTTATTTTCAATAATTTATTTGTAAAACGTGCTACTTCTTCACGAGAATTAACACCTTCTACTTTCATAACTACAAAGTTCCCCTGATAGCGAGTAGAAATAATATTTATCTCTTTATCATCTACATATGCTTTTTTTATAGTATTAAATCTATCAGGAAAATCTGTTAAAGGATATACTTTCATATCTCCTCTAACACCATGAGCTGCACCGATTTTACCAATAATAATCTTTTTATTAGTTGCGGATTTCAATGATTTTTTCATCCTCTACGATAATTTCAGTATTCATAACAGCTGGCATTTTATCGCCAACTTTTACATTAAATACATGTTGCATAGTACCTTGAATAATTTCAGCACCTAAACCTAAATGTTTCATATCAGCAATATCTTGTTCAATTTTAGCTTTTAATTTTAAACCTTTAGCTTTGTCTACTTCCATTTTTTGAACAATTGCTCCGACTTGTTGAATATTATCTTCAGCATGTTCTTCTAAAAATTTTTTCTTTTGAATGTCGATTTTAGATAATTTTAAATCTACTTCTGCTAATTGTTTTTCCATTTTATCTAACATTTTAGCTCTAAATTTTTCAGTAACTTTTACTTTAATTGTTACTGGACATTGTAAAGAAATACTTTCCATAATTATAACCTCACTTTAATTATTTCATTAATCTCATGATATATACTATCATATATATATTATAATGAAAAGATTTTGGATAAAGAGAAAGCCGAAAGTCATAATCGACCTTCGGCTATTTTTATTGCAATTATTCGATGATATCAACTGTAACTTTTTTATTTTCACAGGAAGCTGCAGCTTTCACTACAGTTCTCATGGCTTTGGCTATACGGCCTTGTTTACCAATGACTTTTCCCATGTCAGCTGAAGCTACACGCAATTTTAACAAAACATGATTACCATCAACGATTTCATCAACAGTAACTTGTTCTGGATAATCAACGAGTGATTTTGCTATTACTTCAACAAGTTCCTTCATCTATTTGCCTCTTTCTTATTTCTTAGCATGTTTAGCTGCATCAAATTTAGTCATGATACCTTTTTTGCTAAGTAAAGATTTAACTGTATCTGTAGGCTGAGCACCTTTGAGCATCCAGTCTAAAGTTTTTTCTTCATCAATATTGATAATAGCAGGTTCTTTTGTGGAATCATAGTTACCTAAGATTTCGATGAAACGACCATCACGTGGAGCACGAGAATCTGCTACAACGATACGATAGAATGGACGTTTTTTAGCACCCATACGATTTAAACGAATTTTAACTGCCAATGTTTTCACCTCCTTAAAGTGATTAAGTTATATTATAGAAGGTTTATCTAAAGAAAGGAAGTTTAAAACCGCCTTTTCCTTTTTTACCTTTCTTATTTAACTGTTTCATATTAGACATTTTCTTCATCATTTTTTTCATTTCCTCAAATTGCTTTAAGAGCTTATTGACTTCCTGAACTTTTGTTCCACTACCCATAGCGATACGCTTACGGCGAGAACCATTGATGATTTTTGTATTTCTTTTTTCCTCTGGTGTCATGGCTCTAATAATAGCTTCGATATGTTTGATTTCTTTACCATTCATATCGATATCCACATCACCAAGTTTTTTCTTAAGTCCACCCATACCAGGTATCATACCTAAGATATTTTCAAAAGAGCCAAGCTTTCTCACTTGATTTAATTGAGATAAGAAATCATCTAATGTAAATTCATTTTTGCGGAAAGCTTTTTCCATTTTTTTTGCTTCTTCTGCATCAAAAGCAGTCTGTGCTTTTTCAATTAAAGTAAGCACATCACCCATACCTAAGATACGAGAAGCCATTCTATCTGGATAAAATGGTTCTAAGGCTTCTAATTTTTCACCAGCACCCACAAATTTAATAGGGCAACCTGTAACAGCCTTAACGGAAAGCGCCGCACCACCGCGAGCATCCCCATCCATTTTAGTTAAGATAACACCATCTAAACCTAAATCATTATTGAAGCTTTCTGCTACATTAACTGCATCTTGACCAGTCATAGCATCAACTACTAATAAGATTTCATGTGGTTTTACATCTTCTTTTATAGATTTCAACTCTTGCATGAGGTTTTCATCTATATGAAGTCGTCCTGCTGTATCGATGATTACAATATCATTAGCATGAGATTTTGCATAATCTATTGCTTCATTAGCGATACGCACAGCATCTTTACAATCTTCTTTAGCAAATACTGGAATATCAATTTGACTACCGAGTACTTGTAACTGTTTGATAGCTGCTGGACGATAGATATCTGCTGCAACCATCAATGGGTGTTTACCTTGCTTTTTAAACATCAAACCAAGTTTACCAGCAGATGTTGTTTTACCTGCCCCTTGAAGACCTACCATCATGATGATTGTAGGAGCTTTTGGTGAAATGTTTATATGACTTTGAGTCTGCCCCATCAATGCTGTTAACTCTTCGTTAACAATTTTAATAACAGCTTGTGCAGGTGTCAAGGACTCTAAAACTTCTTGTCCTACTGCACGTTCTTTTATTTTTTTAATAAAATCTTTAACTACTTTAAAGTTTACATCGGCTTCTAATAAAGCTATGCGAATTTCTCGCATGGTAGCATTAACATCATCAGCTGTTAATTTACCATGACCACGCAATTTTTTAAAAGTCTCTTGCAAACGATCAGCTAAATTTTCAAAAATCAAATTTATGCCTCCTTGCTATCATTTGTTAACACAGAAATACGTCTTATTATATTATTAAGCCTGTTATCTTCTGATTCCTGCTTTAATGCTAATAAATCAGATAAAATTGACAAAAGCTCTGTTTTTTCTTTTGTCGAACGGGCTGCCAAACCTAATTTATCTTCATATTGCTGCATGATTTGCTCACTGCGACGCAACATGTCATAAACAGCTTGACGTGAAATTCCTAACTCTGTACTTATCTCTGATAGTGAAAAATCTTCAAATAAGTGCATTTGTAGACAACGTTTCTGTTTGTCAGTTAGCAAAGCCCCATAAATATCAAATAAAGCGCTCATGTGCAAAAACTTTTCTAACATTTAAACCACCTGAGCTTTCATTATTCATCAAATTTAATTATGTCCTACGACTTTGACTATTATATATGACAAAAAATAACCTGTCAAGTATTTTTACTTGTCAGGTTATAAATTTTATTATTTATTTTTATCTACTCAAAACTTCTTGATTTACCATTACTTTTGCTGATGTAGTTTCTTTCTCAACTATTTTAATTGGCTGTTTATCCACAACACTGATAATCAAAAAGCTGATTATACAAATAATCCATTCAAAATAAATTACATGTGGCAATACATGTATCTGAGGTACAAATTGCCATAAAACCAATCCTATTAAACCTACAACAGTAGTGTAAAATGCTGAATTTTTACGACAAAGACTAGGCACAAACACAGTAAATAAAAATACTACAGTAAAGGCAGTAGTCAAACTTAAACCAATCATCATAGTTTTTAAAATTCCCA